>Ga0123342_1000300_pt1 | contig 73482 bp, 27 predicted proteins | sample Turbeawhitnodule_FD_89960 | JGI IMG/M metagenome (GOLD analysis project Ga0123342, IMG submission 89960) | Root nodule microbial communities of legume samples collected from Mexico - Turtle bean Mexico white nodule | ecosystem: Host-associated > Plants > Roots > Nodule | place: Mexico: Nepantla... | reverse complement strand
TAGAGACCATTTTGGAAACTAAAACAAAAATTGGTTTCTAAATTAGTTTATATTATTTTCTATTATTGTTAAATAGTTTCTAAATTGGTCTCTAATTAGCAACCAAGGTTTTAGAAACTAAATAATTGGTAGATAAAACATTGGTTGCTAATTATTTTGGTTTCTAAAAATTGGTTTCTATTTGATGATTTTCTTGTAGTGACTCTTCATGAAATTTTGGAAGTACATATAGCTTTAAAACATGAACAATTTTGATTTTTTGAAGTTTTTGAAGGAGTTCATCCAGATTTCGACCGACCTTGGCTAGAACATTTAGTACTCACCGTAAGGCTAGGTAAAACTTTTCCTACCTCCACAATATATATGTAAAATTTTCCTTATTTCACACAAGGTAACCACCCATGAAATCACCGTTCTAACATGCCAAGTATATCAAGGTTGCCTTTATATTTAAATGAGCATATTAATTTCTATTTTGTTATTATTCTCATCCATGATTGATCACCTTGAACACAAAAATCAAATGGTAATGAAAAAACATGTGTAAAACGGTCACATTACCATATACTTAACGGCATATATACTATTTATTCATGTATGGAAATCATGTTTTGTGATTGGGTGTTCAACTCCGTTGTTATAAGTTTATGCCATTGATGTTTTGTTTATTCTCTATTTTAAAATATCAAGAATTAATTTAGTTAATGAAATATTATTGTGATAATGATTTATAGACGTTATATTTTACCTATTAGGTTGATTGAAACAATTTAAGTACTAATTAAATAATTAAAGAAATAAAAAAGGAAAGCATTTGATATCATATTAATAAACTGGAAAATTATTATTATAATTTAATATAACAATTAGTAATATTTTGTTACATATAGAAGAATAAATATGGTCACACATGTTTCGATTAGAAGTGAGAATTTATACGACTATAAATTAATTATTTTAAAATATATTTGGTAAGAATTAGGTAAAGAGAATTTTGGAAATATTTTTAACATTTTTGTCAATGATGTTTATTATACACTTTCATAAGTTTATTGTGCCTTCGCAACCTCTGGTAATTTTTCTGAATTTTAAGAAGTTTTTTGTTATTCTTAAATGAATATTGTTTTCTATTGGTTCAATTTGTCATGTGTTGGATTTTATTTGGTTAAAATATTTAAGTGGAGATTATGCAAAACTAGAAGAAATGTTATGTTGGTTATATATGGTGTTTTATGATTTTTCCTTTACAATTCCAGTTAATAATTTTCTATTAATATAAACTATACACGGCAAGCTTTTTAAGTTTTACAATTTATAAAAATTAAAAAAAAAATTATCATCCTGAAATTCTATGAGGATGTTTATAAATGTTTAAATATGTTTTTATTTTTATTAAGGTGAATTTCTTTTACTATAAACAAAGAATTATCTTTTATGATATTATATAGATTAGAAAACTTATACAAAGAATTTTTGAAAAAATAAATATAACTTACCTATTTATCCATACCTTTTTCTTCTCAAGGTTTTAAGGATATGTCATATTGTGTTATAAAAACTTACTATACAATGTTGTTCTTATTAAAGAAATAGTACAAAAGTAAGTGGAAGAGGGAAAAATAATGATGGAGGATTTAGGGTTTAGGGTTTACTTCTTTTAATTACAACCAATTAAACATTTATAAAATTCGATTGTTGATTTATCAAATTTATATTTGGTGCAATTTGATTCATTTCAAATTTATGTTGATTGAAAATAAGAGTGTTTATTTAATATACTATTTGGTGTAGAAGTTTGAAATATGTAGGAGTAGGATCGGTGGTCCAATTTTAAAAACCTCACTCGGGTGAAGAGCTTGGGGGTGCCGACAATGTCGATTTAATACAAAAAAAATCTATGTTGATCATGGTGCCAAACTAGATGTTTGGTCCAAAGAAAATCCATGTTGATCATGGTGCTAAGCTAGATGTTTGGTCCAAAGAAAATCCATGTTAATCATGGTGTCAAGCTAGATGCTTGGTCTAAATAAAATTCATGTTGATCATGTTGATCAACCCGCCAATTCATATTGATCTGATCTGCCTAATCCATCAACCTGTCGGGCCAAAATGGGGCAAATTGGGCTAGCCCACTAACCCACCCTCCTTTATATTTTTGTATCTTTAAATAGAATGTCATGCGTTTTGAAATCAAAATAGCTAATTGTCAATATTTTTTATAGAACTTTATTTATATTAATTTCTTTATACATTATTTTATTCATTGGACTATTGTTGATATTTACTTTGTTTTGTAAGATACTAAACCTTATTTCATTAGAATATTAAAGTTAGATTTAATTTTATTGTTCTCTCTTACATTTTTATTGTCCAAAATGTGATATCAATAATTATAACCACATAAATAGGTCAAAAAAAGTTATAAAAAAATAAAAAATTGATTTTTTTTAAAGCTTACGAGTCAATCTGCCGCCCATCCTTTGATAGGATAAGTTACCAATTTCAGTTTGTAGAATCTAGACAAATCAATCTGTCATGTCATATCATGTCGCTCTATTGGTGGACCAACAACAAATCTTGCTAAAACGATCGAATTGACTTGTTTTATCACCCCTAATTTACAATGAAAAGTAAAATTATTTAAATAAATTAAAAATATTTTTTTATTTATTTTTAATGTTATTTTTTTTGTAAGGATGATGTATAAAAATAAGAAAAAAATTATACGTAATACCTTTAATTTTCTTATACTCTTTTAGCACCTAATGCAAAAAATACTTTTACTTTTCTAGTTGATTCATCCTAAATTATTTATATTTTAAAATAAAAATATGATAATGTTAGTGTTGGATAGGTGTTTAGAAAAAAAATGGGGTGTTCGGGGTATGATCACCCTTTTAATAATATTTCAAAACACTTAATTGTATAATTGTTTTGTTTACTGCATAATCGTTTGTAGTAGCTCATCACCTTCAAACTAAAAGCCAAACATGGCTTTCTTTTTCTATTCCAGCCATAAAGGAACAAAATTTGTAGTAACACCCACGTAATAATCATCTGAATCAATGCCCAATAGCTATGTTGAAGCGAGAAGAGGCTAAAACTAATCTCTGTTTTATTTATTTCTCAGGCAATTATAATATGTGAATCCACTATAACAAGAATTACCTAGACAATGGATGCATCAAATGAATAAGTAATAGGGAAGGCAAAGAAAGAGCAAATAAAGGAAGAAGTTGAACGAGAAGTAACTCGGTTGCAGTGGCATCATTGCTGCCCCGTTGAGATAATCAATATCTACTCCTGGCGGATTCGGAGCAGCCGGTGGAATGAGGTATCCGGGTCCGTCTGGTGATTCCGGTATAGGGGGTACCAGTGATGGCACGCACCCACCACCTCCACCTTCACACGGTGGTTTTGGCGGTGGTGGTACAGGTGGCAGAGGCGACGGTGGAATCGGAGGTGGAGACAATGGCGGAATAGGGGGTGGAGGTGGACACTGTATTACTGGGGGTGGAGGTGGAAGTTCGCACTGATTGCACAAGATGCGTGGAAATTGGTCTTTCCCCAGTGTTGAGGTAGTTGGGGTAGCAGAGGATAGTGTTGATAAGAGATAAATAATGGAGGAGAAGGTGAAGAGAAGAGGAAGATGAGCCATGTTCTTGAATTGGATATGGTTTGTTCCAGAGGGAGTGAAATTGAAGGCTCAAATATGAGAAAGAAAAGAACAAGGGAATGAAGGCTTTTTTTGGTGGCCACACCATTTGTTGGTGTTTAATATTCTACCATATGGTTGGAGGATAGTTTTGTTCAAAGGCAATTTGGAATTAACTTATCCCTTATATATATATATATATATATATATATATATTAACTTTTAAAATAAATTAAAATTAGTTTATATATAAATTACTCAGTAAAACTTGTTTTCAACTAGCTTATTCAAAATATATTTTTTTAATTCATATAGATTAGTTTTAGATTATAAATTAATTAATTTTGTTTTAAATTATTATTATTATTTTGATAAATTTTCTCCGCGTTCCAAAGTTAACTAAGAAACACCTGTTTCCTTTTTATTGGTTAAAACTAATTTAAAAAAGAAGAATAAAAAATTGACAGAAATTGATCAAATTCATTAACATTTTCTTGCTTTTTGTTAAAAACTCCTCTCCTACCGTTAAGCAATTTCCTTTTTCCTTTGGTACATAAGAGGGTTGCTGGTTAGAATATAATATTTTTTACGAAACCCTAATGGTAGTTTTTAAACCAGATATTGATTAAAGTATTTAAAACACCTATGTCTATGGTAAAATATTTAATTTAAATTATAAATAAAATTGATAGATGAAATTTTGATAAAATTATTTAATATATGTTAAGTAAAATATTTTTTAGTAACTTTTATAAAATTAACTTTTTGTTAAGTAAAATTATTCATATTATCACTTCAAAATAACTTATCCATATAAAACTTATATTTTTTTATTTTACCTTTTAGCCTAATAATAGAAAACTCAAATATATCCAAACATTATTTATTGTTATTTTTAAATTACTTTTACATTTGTTTTAAATTATTGATTAAATGGTACAGTGATATATTACTGTTTTAATTATTTTTTCATTTTTAATAAAATATTTATTTTTTATTGAGAAGTGATAAATATTTTTAATTATAATGAAAAATAAACTTTTTATGCAAATATCACTTGAGGTGTGTAATTTATATAAAAAAATTAGATTATAAAAATATAAATTTATAATATTAAAATATGTATTTTGCCTAATGTTGAGATTTAATTTAATAATTAATCCTATCTTTATTTGTATTTTACAACTTACAATTAATTGATATGCTAATTACTTTTTTCAGATTTTGAAGCTCACTGCTGCATGAGATGCAAGATATATATAAAGAGAACAGATAAAGAGATATCACTCTGGAAGTTGCAGTAATTTATTTGATGGTACATTCAACAGTTATCAAAGACATGCACAAACCTAAACTAAACAACAAATTGACGCTTCAGTCAAGATACTTCTATTGTTTTTCATTTTCTTCCCTCTTCTCTTTCACAGTTTGTTTTCCTCGTTCACCGAGAGAGGAGAAGAATTATGGAAACAATAATGCATGTATCAGATGAACAAGTAATAAGGAAGGCAAAGAAGGAAGACAAAAATGAAGAATTGCAAGGAGAAGTAACTAGGGCTTGAAAAGCGTATCATCTTTGCACCGCTCATGATCCCGTCAAGATCTAGTGTTCCTGGAAGGTACGGAAGCCTCGGTGGCGATAAATATTTCGGTTCCTCTGGTGTCCCCGGTATAGGGGGTAGCAAGCAGTCAATACCTCCACCTCCACACGGTGGTCTTGGCGGCGGTGGACATTCAACAACAGCTGGTGGTGGTGGAGGTGATGGTGGTATCGGCGGCGGAGGTGAGGGTGGTGGAGGTGATGACGGTATCGGCGGCGGAGGTGAGGGTGGCAGTGGACAATTTATTTCTGGAGGTGGGGGTGGAGGTGGAAGCTCGCACTCATTGCACATTAATCGTGGAACTTGGTCTTTTCCCACTGCTGAGGTAGTTTGGGTGGCGGTGGCCAATGCAGTTGATGATAGGAGAAAAATAATGGAGGAGATGGTGAAGAGAAGAGGAAGATTTGCCATGTTGTTGAATTGGAAATGGGTTGTTTCAGAGGGAATGAAAGTGAAGAAACAACGAGAAAGAGAAGAACACAGAGAAGAATGAAGGGTTATTGGTTACGAGGTAGAGCGATATATGGTTGTGTATTGATGGCCGCACCATTTGTCGGTGTTTTATCCTCTACCGTAGATATTGTCTCATCATCATCGTTTAACATTTCTCACAACAGTTAAAACAAATTATAACGATTTGTTTCTGGTAAGAGATGGACAAAAACCAGAGGAAGATATGTATGGGCTTTGTGAGATATTTTATAGGTTTATTGGCTGCATATACATATACATCGCATTCTTTATCACTGGCAATTTTAGAGAATCTTGTAAAAAGAAAAAAAAACGTGTAATATTATTGCAGCAACTCTTGCTAAGCTAGCTAGCTGTGTACGTAAGTGAGTATGATATATTTCTATTTGTATTGATCCTATTATTCATAGTTTTGAAGAAGGAGAGTTGTCAATATGCTATTGGAGATTTCAAATTCAGAAAATGTTATAAATTCTTCTTGAATGAGCATTGAATGATATATGAAGAAACCATTTTCCTATACAACCATATTACAATTTCCAATAATATTATTTTAATATTCTTTTATATTATTTAATTACAAATTTATCATTTACTATATATATTTATTTTTAAACCTCACATCATAATTTTACTATATTTTCTTTCTTGAATTATGTAACCACTACAATTGGTCCTGATGGTTTGGTAAGGAGTCTTACGATCTATTCCATTCTCATCACTGTATACAATTTTTTTTATCCAATTATATGTAAAAATAATAATTTAATAATACATTTTCAGTCAGATAAGCTAGCTTTTTTAATGATATGCCCTAAGTTTTATCACTAGTATTTATAATACCAACTTAACTCATAAAAGATTATAAATAAATATAAGAAAATTAATATTTTGACACTCAAATAATTATTTATAAGAACATGTCATTTAAATAAAAACTAAATTCACTACAAAAATAGTATCCGACAGAAAAAAAATGACCACAATAAAAAAGATGGGAACGTTCATACGTTATTTACGTTCGAATAGCATTGGTCAAAAAGCCTACCCTAAAAAGGTTGGAAACTACATAATTTAACATCGATCTTACAACGTGAGATCTATCTTTCAATGTGGGCCTAGTATCATATGATAAACGGAGGCAAATCAAAAGAATAATATTGAATTATAAAATTTTAGAGTGGATTAAGTGAGCGCTTTTGTTTTGAAAAAATAAATAAAGTTGGGCTAACCTAAATGAAAAAAAAGAAAGTTGAAAACATTGGTATATTTTAAATGTTGTTTGCTTTCTCATGGTTCAATTAAATGTTTCACTTGAATTCTAGGAGAATGTGTCATTTACCTCATAAATTGAAATACCATTGTTATCCAACAAATCTCCATTTGAAGTCTTATGTAACCGTCCTTCTTCTCTTGCAGATTTACCGGTCTTTGGTTGTGAATGTTACACGACCAATGTTCTTCCTAAACAAAAATTTGATCATCGTGCATCTATTTGTGTCTTATAGGATATCCACATGGCCAAATGGGGTATACATTTTTTTTATTTATTTACAAACCAAAAAAATATCCATCAGTCATGACATATATTCCCTTACTTTATCACAATTCCGAATCACCTACACATTCCTCGGATGTTGCTATTCCAGAATCCTCATTCCTAGAAACAACCATACCATCCTCATCTCACTCTCCATTGCCTACTCTGTCTTCTTCCTCACCTTCCGCAACGTCAGAACCCTCCATTGTCACCAATTTCGACCCTCGATGAACCTCCTCTCCGCCGCTCCACTCGTCATATTCAACTTCTTTATGTCTTAAAGAAAATATGCAATGGATATTTTACAAAACATGGGATTATCAAGTGTGAAGGCAGAAAAATTTCTAATGGAGCAAAACTTAAAACTGACAAATGAAGATGCGAAATACTTCATGACCCGAGCAAGTATCGGAGACTGGTTAGAAGATTAATATACTTGACATATACCAGACCTGACATAGTATATTCAATATGTACCCTTAGTCAATTTACGAACACACCCCGAAAGCGACATTGGGAAACAGTGTTGCGGGTTCTTAGATATATTAAAGGGACGCCAGGTCAAGGTCTTTTTTCTACCATCTAAAAATAATTTAACTTTTAATGCATATTGTGATTCAGATTAGGGAGGAAGTCGTACTACAAGGCGTTATGTGTCTTATTTATGTGTTTTTCTAGGATCATCCCTCATCTCTTGGAAATTGAAGAAACAAACGAATGTATCACGTTCGTCGCCAAATACTTGTATGAAATTGGCTTGGTTGAGATATATGCTTCGGGATTTGAATGTTGAATTGCACAAACCGACTTCGTTATTTTGTGATAATCAACTAGCTTTATATATTGAAGCTTATTCAGATTTTCCCGAACTTACAAAACACATTGAGATTGATTGTCAGGGAAAAACTCCAAACAAGTGTGATTCATCCATGTTATGTTTCTACAACGGTGTAGTTGGCAATTATTTTTACAAAATCGCTTGGCAAGAGAGCAGCTTACACTCTCCCACTTGAGGAGAAGTATTAATGAAATTATATACCAGTTATTATATGATATAATTAGTTATTAAGAAAATTATACATCAGCTATTATATGATATAATTAGTTCTTATATGACATAATCAGTTGATTAAATAGACATAATTAGGTTTATATTATTTCTTTGTCTATATAGTTACAATTTTGGAATAGATGAGATCAAATCTTTTTATATATACTACACTCTTTGATGCAAAACTAGCTTATTTTGGCTTTTTTTTTTTGTAGTTGTGTATGTTGCGGAAGAGTGGACTTGAAAGTGACATTAATGGCTGAATTGAAGTGTGGTGAAGATGAAATGAAGAGGAGAGGTAGAGGCTTAGAAGAGGTGTGACCAACTTTTAAGAAGATTCAAGCAAAACACTAATAGAAGTGCAAACTTGAGAGTGAGAATTTGAAGAAAAATGAGCTAGCAACTTGGGCAACATTTCGTTATCAATTCAAATATGATTTTCAATAGGGCTAGCACTTGTGTTTATAGTGCTCTGTGTAGCCAAGGTGCAAACTTTAACCCTAAAAACTCTCCACTCATAGAAGGACAAATGACTCTCTCTAATTGGAGCAAATCCTCTCCAATTAGAGGTTGACAAGTGTCCTCCTCTAATTGGAGAGAATCCTCTCCATTAAGGAGATGCCATGTGGACCTTCATGCCTTCCTTGTCACTCCATGCTTTCTATTTGCACTCTAGTAATTTATTTGTGCACCCTAGATGGTCTAGAGTTGCATTGGGTCCAAGAAGGCTCAATTGTAACTCTAGCTAGACTCTTTCTTTTTCTATTTACACCCTTCTAATTGGTCTAATACATGACCCATGAAAATTGACTCAAGATAATGGCCAAAATACAAGCCCAAAATAAAGCATATACTACTTTTTACAAATTTATAAGGCTAGGAAATTTGGAAGAAAAGTTAAAAATTAATTCTCCATAAAAATAGAGTTTTCTGAACTCCTTCTTCTTCCATTCTTCTAGCCATGACTCTAGTTAAAGACCCAATATGTGTTCTTCCAGATGGTCCTCCATCACTCTTTCAATGAGAATTCATTTAATTTAAAATCAATCTCTTTATTCTTGTTTACACAGAGTAAAAAAACTGTAAACTTATGTTTACAGGCACAATTTAAAATAAAAATAAACTTGTGCTTTTAATAAACAATTTAAAAAGTAGTAGAAAGAATTTTTGGAAACACGATTGAAAGTACACTTTTCTTTATAAACTCCTCTTTCTGTGCAAAATTTACTTGTTTCCTTACAAATTTTGTAATTTAACCATTTTGATAAATTTAATAAAAGATTACACCCTTTGTTAAATTAGCCAAAAACATATTTTATTTCCATTTATTCACATGAATAGGTTTTCCCCCTTATTTTATATACATCATCTTATTTTTTCCTTCTTTTTTTTGTTTGTTTTTTTATCACACCTCCCATGGCATCTTAATATTTTGTGTGATGATAACTATTCACATTAAAATATTTTTCATTTAAGAACCCCTAAAAATAATATAATAATATTTTATATGAAAATATAAAATAAATATACATAAATATTAATTTTAAAAATGATTAAGTTTGTGTTTTTAATTTGAGCCATTGATGATATAGAAAAAGATATTTTTGTAATTTTATATAAAAATTGAAATTTTAGAAAAAAAAATTGTATATTAAAGTATAATTTTTTTAAGAAGTGAGTTGTAGTTAAAAGCGGGTTCAGAGGTTTTCTTTTTAAACATTGTGGAACTATTTTTTTTTTCATTTTATTAAAATGAGGTCATTTTTTAAAAAACTAAAAATTTGAGTAAGTCGTTGATGAAAAAGCCTTGCCAATTTGATGAATCACGGAATTGACACGATTTATTTAAATTTATAATTTTTAAAAAAATAAGCTCATTTTGTTAAATAGAAAAAAAATGTCCCAGGTAAAAAAACCCGGTTCAGAGGCTAATCACTGTACAGATAAAGATAAGGCACGAGATGAAGTGCTAAGAAAGAGAAAAACAAATAAAAGCAATGGAAAGAAAGTTGTCACGCAGAGCAAAGAAGATCATACCCTCTTCCATTCAAGAACTCTCCCACCTCGCTCAGCGATGCAGCGCCATCAACCTCGCCGAGGGCTTCCCCGACTTCCCCGCCCCTCCCCACATAAAAATCGCCGCCGTTTCCGCCATCAACTCCGACTTCAACCAGTACAGGTTTCTTCACTTCACACAGCATCAAACAACTACTACCATAACCTAAATTCCTTGCTTAACTTCTGCATGTCTTCATTTTCCCAACAATTGATGAAATTAAACTAGGCACGTGCAAGGTGTATGCGACAACTTGGCCAAGATGATGAAGGAAAGGCATGGTTTAGATATCGACCCTCTTACGGACGTAGCTATTTGCTGCGGTCAAAGCGAGGCCTTTGCGGCTGCAATCTTTGCAAGTGTGTTCTGTTTTCTTGTTCTCGTAGCATTGTTAGTTTAGTTTACAAACTTTAAGGTTATGAGTTGTTGAATGTTCTGTTTCAAACAGCAATTGACCCGGGTGACGAGGTCATACTATTCGACCCTTCCTATGAATCATATGAAGGATGTGTTACCCTGGCCGGTGGAGTCCCTGTAAGCTTGCTATCTTCTACCTTGTTTATGTTTGTATCATATATTGTTACTCATGATTTATGAACAATGATTAGTAGTGTAGCTTTCTTTCTGTGGGTGTTGTGTCCATTTTTCTGCGTACAATGCATGTTCACATGATTCAATGATCCTGTAGAGATTTACACAAGGAAAGAGAAAGAACACAGATTATGAAGTGTAAAATTAGGGAATTCACTTTTCTTCAATGATGAAGAATGCAATGTTTTATATAGAGTATCAGCCTCTAAATAACAAACACAATTTACACTAACACACTTGCTCTTAGCAGGTTCAGGATGTTTGTTGTCTTCGGATGTGTTATTGATACTACATTTTGTAATTTTTTGTTTGTCCTTTATGTGTGTAATGTCCCCTTGTTTTTGTAAACTTGATTGGACAGATTCACGTGCCACTTGATCCACCTCAATGGACCCTGGATTCAAGCAAATTACTCGGATCATTTACTGAGAGAACTAAAGTCGTAGTACTGAACAGGTTACAAATTCATTATTGCCTCCACTTTAGATAGACTTCATCCTCATCTGGGGAAGCCTCCTTCCTCAGATTAGTTCCCTTGATATCCTTCAATTCAACCATTAGATTAGCGATTGAGTGAATTTTTTAAAGTAAAGATGTGAATTATAAATGCTATTCCTATCAATTTATGGTTTAAGCTTGTAATCATTTTAAATTTTGCATGTTACAAATGATTCGTATTATCCATTCCCAAGTATTACGCATCTGATATGCCGAATTTTGCGGAGGCAATGGCAGTATTTCCTTTTTTTTATGTGGTTGCAAATTTCTCTTTTGCAGGCTTATTAGAAAGGGTTAAGCATTGAGGAGATGCTTGTTTTCCTTTCATTATTTCGGATGCTTGCAGCGACTGTTATAATAAAAGCAATCACACACTACAAATTTTTTTATTACACGTCACAAATGTCTGTTAAAAATGTTCAGTTTCATGACATGAAATACAAAATGCTGACAAAAAGTTTAAACAGTCCTCACAATCCTACTGGAAAAGTTTTCACAAAAGGGGAACTTGAGATTATTGCTGGAGAATGCTGCAGCAGGAATTGCCTGGCTATAACAGATGAAGTATGTACTCCTTTACTTTGTACAATTTCAGGATTTAAACATGATATTGTGGCATGAATTAAAAGAATTAGATATACACGTCTGATATATGATTCTTCTTCTACCCTTGCGCGAGCGCACATGTGTGTGTGGTTTGAGGGGCACAGCTTAGGCATGCTAACTATCTCATCATAGTATACTTATTTTTTTCTATTAATTGATTTCTCTTGGAAAAGTAATCACTTTTATCTGCTTTTAACTTGGATTGTGGTACTTCTCTGCATGTTTTAGCATAAGCATAGAAGTTACTGGGAATTTAAAATATGCAAGAGTAGAGCATTTCTTTATATAATGTATGTTTTGCCTTGTTTTGGATTCTTTATGTAGGTATATGAACACATAACGTATGACAATCTAAAACATATATCCCTTGTCTCATTTCCTGGAATGCAAGAGCGGACTATAATAACATCTTCTTTGTCCAAAGCATTTAGTGTCACAGGTAAACACGTGAAAGCTGGAAGTTTTTTAGCTTTATCATTATTTCTATGAAGAACTAACTCACTGTTGATCTGTCATGTATCATCAGGTTGGAGGGTTGGATGGGCAATTGCACCAACTTTTCTTGCATCTGCTATAAAAAAGATCCACATTAGACTTACAGATTGTGCTCCGGCACCTTTTCAGGAAGCTGCGTTGAGTGCTTTGAGAAGTCCTCCTGAATACTTTGAATCACTACGAAGTGTAAGAGATCAAATTACATTTGATGGCAGTATTCACTCTCCTCAGAACAAAATGCTATATTTCTTAATTGTCTTTTTCCTGGTGTTATTTTTAATCTATGCAGGATTATCAATCAAAAAGAGACTATATCATAAATTTGCTAGGGGGAGTAGGTTTCAAGATTGAGTTTATACCTCAGGGCTCCTTCTTTTTATTTGCTGAGCTTCCTGACAATTGTCTACTTTCAGATGTATGTGCACTCTTTACTCTCTTCTCTTGTGGATATTAGTGTAGTAACTATTCCTTGACTCCATATAAGTAACAATTTGATTGTTCTACTGTTTTCTAGCAATAAATGTTTTGTTGTTCACAGGTAGAATTTGTGAAGAAACTAATACTAGAAGCAGGGGTAGTGGCTGTTCCAGGACGAGGATTTTTTCATACAAACTTATCATCAGATGAAGTTTCTAACCTACGTTATTCCTACCAGAAGAGATACATCAGGTTTGCATTCTGCAAGAGCGATGCGACTTTAACTACGGTGGCAGAAAAACTGGGTAAGCTTTTGGATGCTAAAGGACATCTTGTGCTATATTAAATTTGGAGAAAGAATAATGTAATGACAGAAACAGAAAACTATGATTGAGGATGGTCGAATTAAGAAGCTTGTATTACAGATTAATTTTAGGAAAACTACTGCGAAATTTGCTAAACTTTTATTTTCCTTCCCTTTTTTTCCCAGCCTTAAATGACATGTAGTTGGATCATAGCAAAATCATGCAAATGCAGTACCAAGAGAAAAAAAGTGTAACTTGTTTTATGCACCATCGCCACCTAGGTCATGATTAATATAAAGTTGTGGTTTTAATAACGGTCTTAAGAGAGCTTATTGTCTGAAAACTAGGACAAAAATAAATTTGGTAAAAAAGGTAAAATAATATTTAATGTATTTTTTAATGCATTAAATATTTAAAAAATATGATTTGGAATGGTTGACTGATCAATTTTTGACCGGTTACAGTCAAAGGATAAAAATATTTAAAAAGTTAGTTGATTTCACTCTCCAAATTGTATATTTTAAATTATAATCCAAGAGTGTAAATTGTTTGAGTACTATTGTATATTAGAATTAGATAGTACCATTGTATACTATAATTGAGTTCAAACTATTATTAGAAATAATTAATAGATATTAGTCGAATTCTTAATTAAGAGTTGACCGATGCTAAATTCAAACGGTTCAATTGATCATTTAATATAATATTTAAATATAATATTGAAGACACATAAATTATATTATAACTTAGTTATAGGTGTTATATGTTATTATTATACAATTCATTTATATCTCATTATAACTATTTAATTTTTTAATGATTTGGTATCTATAAATATGGCATAAATTGAATTATATATATATATATAAACAAAAAGTCAAAGAAAATCATTACTATTTTTTTTGACAAATCGAATGCAAAACAAAAGAAAAAAAATAGAAATCTTTAAAATAAAGAAGATACAAACTTTTAATATCTCAATTAGAACGGAAGAAAAATAATTATTAGTTTAATGTAATTTTACAGTGAATTAATGCGAAAATCTACATATAAAAATATGATTATTGTGGATATATTCTCACTGATAAAAGACAAAATAAACTGATTAAAAATTTATTTTTTCAAAACCTATATTCTCCGTTAAATTTTTACTTAAATACAAAAGATAATATTTTAATTACTATTCATTAAGAAATCACTCTTCCACCTAAGCAAATTTATTTGCTTCAACTCTTATTTACAAAAAAAATCATCCATTTAATCACATTTATTAATAATTAATAATATAAACTATAATTGTAAAAGATTGGCCGATTATACTGGAGGCGTAGGCTCTTTCTTCATGCATCTCCATAACTCCTAGCATCCCATTGTAAAAAATGCATTCTAGATTTTATAATTAAAAATTGTAATTTTTTTTTTCTCTTTACAGCTCTTGGATCGTAATATACTTCCAAATTTTACAATCTAAAATATTTTTTAAAAAAGATTATAGATTACAGAAAGTACTATTGGATCCAAAAATCCTTTTCGGATTCTATACTTTAGAAATACTTTTTAAAGATAAATCATTCTAAATTATAGAATTTTAGATTATATAAGTTGGAATGTATTTTTTAAAAGAAATTCATTTTGAACTCTACAGGGTTAATTTATAGTACATTCCATATTTTTTAGGCAAATTCTTCCTATACCTAACATTTTTCAACCTGCATCGAACACAATTTTAAAATTCAAAAAATAATCTTTATTCCAAAAATGAAAATCCTGAATAGAAAGTAATACATTCCGAAAAAATAGATGTGGAAGAACTTTTTTGTGTTCTGGATATAAAAAATTGGAAAAAAAATCAGAAACCCATTTCAGATAAAAAAAATCCGCAAAACAACAAATAATACATTAAGGGCATTTTCATCTTTTTCATTGGAATTGGGTGCAATGATATGGTGCAGGGAGCAATTGCCCATTTTTTAAACTATGATACGGGCTTCAGCCCAAATACAGAAGCCCCACCTAACGACAAAAGTACTAAAATAGCCTCGTGGGAGACTTGGAGTGGAACGAAGAGGAGTTCGTTGGAAGAAATGCCGAGTGAGGTAGATGATGGTGTTGCAGAAGAACAGGGAAGACCTCTCATCATCAACCATGATTTTGATTCTTCAATTCATATCCTTCATCAAAATGAAGACACTATCACTTCTTTGCCATTCAGTCACACGGACACGCTATCTTTACCCTCTCTTTCCGTTCCTAACCAACGCCTTGCTTCTCTCGATGTCTTCCGCGGTCTAACCGTTGCGGTTCGTCTCCACTACTTCCTTCATCACTTCAATTACTTCATGTTTATCATTAAATCGAAAGCGCCACTAATTCAACACGCTTCTAAATACTTTTACTAGCTTAGCGTTAATTGCTTACCATCGATTGAACAACGCGAAGAAAATTAGCTAATAAGACAATTATTTTTTAATTTTACTGTCAGTTACTTACTTGTATCCATCTTGTGATTTCAATAGCTGGATTGTAGTTGCTTCTCCTTGCATTAAAATGAATCTCTTAAACTCTGCTGCAGTTGATGATATTAGTTGATAATGTGGGAAGAGAATTCCCGTCCTTGAATCATTCACCATGGTTTGGGGTGACACTAGCCGATTTTGTAATGCCATTTTTTCTCTTTGTGGTTGGCGTTTCGATTGCTCTTGTATTCAAGGTACGCAATCTCCCAAATTTTCGTAAAATTTACGAAACTCGTGTTCTATGCTGCGGGTTTGTACTGTATATCACTTAATGAGTGCTGTTTAGGGTTTATGGCTTTCTTATTTATAGGCGCTCAAATAATGAAATAACAATAACTTTGAATGAAGTTTTCGTTCTTGGACAATCTTTCAGAAAGTCTCTAGCAAACCGAAAGCCACGAAAAAGGTTGTATTGAGGACAATTAAGCTTTTCCTTTTGGGGCTGTTACTTCAAGGTATGCTACCCGCTGAAACTTGTCACGCAAGGTTCCCATGTATTCTTTTGAGCAACTTGTTATTCATTGTCCATATTATTTAAATCCAGGTTTTGTGTATTTGTAGTAATTCTCTCTCTATATGTATGTATAAGGGACGCAACTGAAAAAAACCCTTGCTTTAATGCTTTTGTCTGAAACTTATTCATAGGTGGGTATTTCCATGGACGTGGCAAATTGACGTATGGAGTTGATTTGAGCAAGATTCGCTGGTTTGGTGTACTTCAGGTAGCTGCTATCAGTAAATTTGTTAACCGTAACTTATTGCTTTTTTCTTTCGGTTATTTCTAATTCAGTAGGTTTTGTATTATTGTTGTACATGTAATTTTATTTATGATTCTCTACATGCTACTAACAATTGGTAGTTTAATTGGTATTTTGTCAAATAACTTATCTGTTTGATCTTTAGGTTAATGAGTGATTTTCACTTGCTATCTTTATAATGTCACTTTTTGACTATAGTCAATGCTTGGTGAATTGTGTTGGGAAAGTAAATCCAATGTTTTCTCAGTAATGTTTTATGTTAAGGATGGTTTCAGATTTGCGATAAGTAGAAGGGTCATATGTCATTGAAATTAGTTGTACTATTTTAGGATATAGGTATTACTGCTGAGAAAAAAAGGTTGACACTTAAGAAAATAATCAATCACCTATCACTTTAATTTTTATAAATGTGTCATCAGTTTGATGCATATTTTTTTTGTATGGTATCCAGAGGGAGGATATCTATTGGATATCTATTGTACTATTTTAGGATATAGGTATTACTGCTGAGAAAAAAAGGTTGTCACTTAAGAAAATAATCAATCACCTATCACTTTAATTTTTATAAATTGTCATGAGTTTGATGCATAATTTTTTTGTATGGTACCCAGAGGATATCTATTGGATATTTCTTGGCCTCAATATCAGAGATTTGGCTTGTAAACCATAATATTTTGGTTGACTCACCGGCAGCTTTTGTGAGGAAATACTCCATCCAGTGGTTAGTTTACTTTTCTTGTGTTTAGTTTTTTTCAGGGGATTGAGCTTGGCAATTAAAAGTTTAGATTTCTATGTTGAATATCACTATAAAATACACATAACAATGGCATGCTTTTGTCATTTTCTTATAAATGTTTGTATAGTAGATGATTTCTTTGTGCTAATTCTCATACATACCGATGCAGATTCTGTTACCTGATTCATGAAATGATGCATATTACTTTGGGTTCTATAATGCTCTTAAGTTTTAATTTTTGACATTATGAAATGGACGTACTTGTCATGTGTCATGGATCTTTTTGATATACAGTTCACTATGCTGGATTTTAAGGTGAAAACTTGATTAAGATAAACATTTTTTTTCTGCGTATTCTGATTTAATTCCAACTTTTGTTAATTGGATTTTAGTCTCTTGAGATGAAAATGTCTCAGCTATCATTAGAACCTGACAATTCAATATAAACTAATGCTACAACTTGCACCTGAACTTTGTTACAAAAGATTAATAATGGACAAGTTGTGAATCATGAAATTTTGACCTTCATATTGTTAGGCTAAATGCAACCTTTATTCAAAAGCCTAAACATATCTTTTATAAACTTTTCAAGCTACTATTTGCAAAAATAAATATATAAATGAAATTCAGGTTACATTAATGGATCCAAGATACTAGCTCTCAGCATCACTACCTTTGCTTGCCTTATGATATTCTTTGGCGCTGATTGCTTGTTTCTTTGTGCAGGATGTTTTCTATCTTACTATGCTCTGTGTACCTTTGCTTGCTCTATGGTCTCTACGTTCCAAATTGGAATTTTGAACATTCTAATTTGCTTGGGCCCAGTCATTTATCAATTATCCAAAGTGTGAGGATTGTCACTGTTTTGTTGAATTCTGAAAGACATATGATAAATTTTTTATTTATTATTTCTTCTTGTGCACTTAACTCATGACTCATTGCATACAGTAGACAAAGTCAACATATAATTTGTTTTTTGTTGCTGATATCCTTTGTGGAATCTGTGACAAGTATATAACCCCTATACATCTCCAATTCTGGTAAAAAAGCGACTCTTAAAATATAGTAGGGAGGTTTTTGTTTGGACTCTGTTACATGTAATTTGGGTTATTATTGCTGATAGTCAATCCCTCCTTTGTGACAGCTGTCAACTAATAATTTATGAAACCCCTCCCTTAATTTTCAGAAAAAGAAACTCATAATTTTTGGAATTATTCATAAACTGTGTATTGATCATGGTTAATTCTCATAGATCAGAGTTTTTACAATTGTTGTATTTTGTTTAGAAATAGAATTGCTTATTTAGTATCCCCTTCTGTTTGTTAATAAGTTGCTTGGTTAACCAATAAGAGCATTGTTGTGAACTTACAACATTTATAATTACATAAGCTAAACTATATGCTAGTGAAAACCTCTTTTTGTGACAAATCTAATTTTTATAATTCTAAAATTGGCCAAACAGTTACCTTGGAAATTTGCTTATACTATCAAGTAGTTGTTTAGTATTCGGATGGCATATAAGCTTCTGTTTTGTACTTCAAAATATCACAAACCCTCTCTTTGACTAATCCATGGATCTTCACTTTTTCAAAGTCAAACTTTAATTTGCATTTAATAAAATGAACTATCGTAGACTAGCAGCAAAGCATCTTGCTAGTTAAAAATGATGTAGCGTACTTAATGAACTGAGAAAACAATAATCTAAAGAGATTATTATTCATAGATAATCCATAAATATTAGAGAATAGATGCAGATGTGTGTAGTGTGACATTATGATGATTGGCATTTAATTTATTTTTTCATAGATTATGATGGGTTGGTTTTCGTGATTATTATCATTTTTAAATTATGTGTTATTTTTATGACTCTCCCTAGCTACGGGGAAAAAATTGGTTTGTAGTTATGTATTTTCGTTATCATGGAGAATGAACTCAACATACCATATTTGTTTGTCAGGTTCATTGTGAAGTGCGGGGCAGTCTTGAACCTCCTTGTAATGCTGTGGGATTTGTTGATAGATTAATTCTTGGTGAAGATCATTTATACCAGCGACCTGTGTACATAAGAACAGAGGTTATTTATCCTCTCAGTGACACCTTATTCCTTTATTGAATCTACTGCCGCCTCAAATTTAATTTATCTTATCTGTTAAATGATCTTATTCGTGACCTTTTCATTTTCAGGAGTGTAGTGTCAACTCTCCTGACTATGGACCCTTGCCTCCAAATTCACCTGGATGGTGCCTTGCACCATTTGATCCTGAGGGTATTTTGAGGTGGAAAAACATTTCCTGCTCCCTCCTTTTATCCCTTCTTTTATAATTATTAGAGTGCCATTGAAAATGATGTTTTAAATCTTATAATTTGAGTCACCAAAAACAAGATATTTTATTGATTTTTTGGGGAGTACTTATTTATGTTATGTTAATATGTTTTCACTGTTCTCTCATGTATTGGTATTTTTATCCTTGAGATTAGATTGGCATTGACAGCTTTAAAATATAATCAATGTAATGTCTGCTAATTGATTTTCTTTAATCTTCCAGTTCACTGATGGCCGTGATTACTTGTTTCATGGGATTGGAATTTGGGCGCGTAATTGTACTTTTGCAGGTTTCGATTATGATTCCTTTATGATGCCTTAGGTGGAAGATTTAAATTTGTCCTGGGATATGTCTATTTCTATGATTCAACTGGTGTCTTGTCCATTCAGGATAACAAGCAGAGGGTACTTCTTTGGTCTGTGTTTTCCTTCGCTCTATTGTTAGTAGGATACATTCTGGAGATTTTAGGTACTCTTCTAATTATAAATTTCTTAAGATAAAAAAAAGGTTCTATTCTCTAACAGCAGAATAGTTTTTCAGGAATTCCTTTATCAAAAGCACTGTACACGTTAAGCTACATGTGCATAACTGCGGGGGCATCGGGCTTAGTCTTGACTGCCATCTATTACATTGTAAGTTCATCTTAGTGTTCTAAGTAGAAATAATTTATATCCCAGGAAAGCGGAGATTATAGGCAAATAAACAAAAGGTGGTAGGCCTTCATGCAGTTAATCTCCTACTCCCAATGGACAAATGTACATGTGTTTTGAGGGCCATTGTTTGGACCCATACAGCCCGATAGCCTTATGTGGTGCAGTTGTTGAGCCTATAAGCAGCCACCCACCCATTGTTGAGCCCATTTTTTAATCCAATTGAATCACTGTATTGACATTCTGTTCTTAATAGGGGACTATAATCGCTGGCTAATGTTTAAAAACATGCAACTTCATCGAAACATATTTTCTTGCAGGTTGACATAGAACATCACAGAAAGCCTACAATTTTACTGCAATGGATGGGAATGAATGCTCTTATTGTATATGCATTGGCAGCTTGTGACATTTTCCCAGCAGTTATCCAGGGTTTCTATTGGCATGCTCCTGAAAATAATTTGGTAATGTTTGTTTCCGAATGATTCTTTGAATATCTCCTCTTTTATTATAAGTTTATATCTAGAGCTTGTTTTTCCTTTGAAGATTAAACTTTTACTAATGAGAGTTAACATTCCCCATCCTAGATTTCTGTAAACTCCTCTTTGGAATTAGAATTAAACTGCTATTGCCCTGTCAAGTGGCATTTGCCCAAATACTAACCAAACCGTTTGCCTTCTTTGTTTGTGGAGGATGTGTAGATTATACTTGTTTGAGTACCTGGTGAATTTGGAATCATAAATTGCTTCACACTTGCTTTGTACGAGAAAAAAGTGACAGTGCTGAATGTACAGTGCAACCTATATACATAACTATTCACATATTTTGTCCACTGCAATTAAAATGATTCAAAGTATTTTTCACCCTCTACACAAGCAAAATGTAAACTAAAAGCTATTTAACTCCATTTTCATAGTCGAACAAATATAGCATGGTTTGTTTCCATATGGCGAGAATTGTGAAAACTACGTTTTTCTAGCATTCCTTAATTTGTCACAACTGCATTTTTGGTGGAGGGATATCGCTGCAATTACCTTTTTCATACTTAATTAGTAAATTTGGTTATTTGGTAATTTAATATGCAGGTTGACGCCACTGAAGCTTTAATGCAGGCCATACTTCATTCCGAAAGGTGGGGTACAATGGCCTTTGTAACGGTTGAGATTTTATTCTGGGGTATTTTTGCTGGTTTCCTCCACAAGAAAGGGATATATATAAAATTGTAATTGATGACGCAATCTCGCAAAAGGCAATGAATTGTACATATATATGTTCCTTGTGTATATCTTCCATTAGAAACTACCCATGCTTTTTTCAGTAACTACATATCTTGTTGGTTATATTTGTTGATTCGCCTATGACCAGTCAAAGTTGTCTTTCTTAACTTTACCTTGAGAGTGTCTGAAAGGCATTTACTTCCACTGTCTTGAAAATATTAATGCGAGTAAAATTCAGCATGCGACTGAAATAATGCTTAAATAATAATAGCTTTTGGACGTAAGCCCCCCAATACGATTAAGTTCCATTTTGCTTTACAAAACCAAGTTTGTTTAAGCGATTTGCCATTAATAGGGGGAGTAAATGTAGAGTTGACGAGGGTTACCCTTCGGCCAAGTGTTATTAGACAATTTCTTCCTGCAACATATCACTTTAACCTGCACCCTATATTTTTCAAATTTTTCAAAATTATCCTTATTCCAGATTTGAAAATCTAAAATAATAAATATAATTTAAAAATAAAAAAGTACATGTCGGAAATAAAGTTCAGAACACAAAATTGAAAATGCATTCTGGATAAGAATTTTCAAAATTAAAAAATGTGGTTTGGAAATTTAAATCTGGAATATTTTTGGAAATAAAGTTTTGAAAGTAATTTTTATCCACACCCTCTTTTTACTTATAGTCATTTTCGTATTTTTGAGGAGATTTTTGTCATTTCAAATAGCAGAGATTGGATGTTAGAATTGATATGGTGCAGGGAGAATTTGACGTGTTATTATGCTTAGATTTTTCATTAATGAGCCCAAAGTGAGGTTCAAGTTGTACCACAATACACGTAGTTGAGATAAATCTTTCTCTGAATCAGGCAAACTGTTTCTCACTTTGAATCCTTACCGTTTGCTTTATCTGAAAATGTGTTCAAGATAGAGTCAGTACAATAAAGTATGTGCTCTTTTCAGTTAAGATTCTGCACCACGCATACAGTGTTGATTCCTGTGACCACTAATTGAAGCTAAAGGTTTGAATTGGTAGATTAAAAACTGAGTTAATGCACACATAGTCTCACCTTAGTTGTTCGTTCTCGTGCCTTGAGCTTGAGGTCTTGTATTCATGCATGAAGATAAGGTTTAATGGTTGAAAAAACAGAAGAGATACGCCCATAATAATTATCTCAACCACATAACCGACTATGTGTATGTGTAAATAGACATAATTGGTTATACCTTTCGTTCAAAATTATGCGAGTTTGTAATCTGGCATGACATGTCTTTAGTTCAAAATGATACATAATCAACTGAGTGTGTAATGTGAGATGATCAGTTCAATTCAAAACGATACATAATATTGCCTAACCGATTATGTAAATTTGTAATGTGGCATAATTGATTATGTCTTTAGTTCAAAATGATACATAATCAACTCTGAGTATGTAATGTGAGATAATCAGTCAGTTCAAAACTATACATAATCGATCATAAACTTATTTTTTATATCATTTTCAATCCCATCTTTTTAGCTACATAATCAATTTTGAACTATATTTTATGAGAGAATATATTCCTGAGTTACTTGTCATCATGTCGATAATCTATTATAATAATTTTTTGTTTTATTTTTCTCATTGGATTAGCTGGACCGTGGGTTTGACGATGCTCTAACTTGCTTTTTTTTTTACCTGGGGTTGTTGTAAGTTGATGTTTTTCTTCGTGTATAGTATTTGTTGGTGGTGCTCGTGAGTCGTGATTCAGTAAATCTTTATTTCTTATATATGTTTAGATTGGTTTTTTTGTTTGTTGTGTTTATTTTTAATATGTTTAGTATTTTTTTGTATTTATTTTTATTTATTATTTTTTCAGTATCTTAAAATGTATGACATTTGAATAATTTTTGTATAGGTTAAATATTTAATTTTTTTAATATGTTTAGATTATATGTTTATATTGAAAAAATATTATTGTTATGATTATTTTGAAGTTATGGTGATCTTTCGAGATCAAATGGAAGAGTGAATTATGAAGGTGTTTGTCTAGAATTCTATGTTAGAACTCAAAATCACATATTTTAAAGCATTTAAGTTTATTATGCATGAAAATTGTTTCTCTCTCTTTTGATGTATATACTATTTCTTTTTGTCTGAAATTTATTAAGAAAGAAAATCTTAACAAATTTCGGTAAGGTATATTTGGTATCGTTTTAGAAAATAATTTAAACTCAATTCAAATGGATAAAATAATACATTTATAGTTTGAGTGCATATCTAATATATACGATATTTCCGATAACAAATTTATTACATATGTTTTCCATAATTATTATAAAATATTTATTAATTTCAAATATATGACGTTTTATTAGTGTTTTTCTAGTACTTATCGGTAACTAATTATTTGAGATACATTGTTATAACATGTCTCATAATCATGCAAAATATTAATTCGAGATTCATTGATTAACAGTATCTTTTATAACTATTTAACTATTTTTCAATTTTTTAAAGTCCATTTTGTTAGTTTTTAAATATTATAGACTTTATCAGTGTTTTCAATTCTTATATTTAATTATGATTATTTTAGACATAATTGATGTTGTAATATTATTATTATTGTTTTATATTTGCACATGATCATTGAAGGACTATGTTCGCACTGTTTTCGCATTTATTAGATGAGCCATCTACATACAAAACCCATCATTCCTCTTCAGTAGGTCGTCCTGTAATTTTGATATGAAGTCAGTCAAACACTAAGATTTGATAGGCCATCTCGGTTCATACTTGATCTCGAATTTTGACAGCTCGACTGACCATGCTATCATTCTGTTGGAGAGCTCGGGTTTTCGGAGGACCTTGCTAATGGGACAATCAGCTTTGACGACTATTTCATGGCTTTGGAAGTAATGGTACAATCTCCTAGCTGTGTGCACTAGCGCCAAGACTACCTTCCCGATCATCTGGTACCGGATTTTTGGATCTTGCAACACTCGGCTGACGAAGTATATAGGCCTTTGTTCGCTTGCCCCTTGTGCGATTACAATGCTTGTGGCCTTGGTTGATACGACCAGGTACACGAGCAAAAGCTCTCCTTCTCCCGGATTTCCAAGGATAGGACCCTTCTCATGTCTTCATGGGAAGAAAAAGCAAATTCATAAAAAAAATTCAAAGGAATAAATTTTCAAGATCCAAGATATTTCAAGGCAAGATCTAGTTATTTTGCAAACGTCCATATGAGTAGGAGATTTGTCACCTTTGGACAGTACTATTCTTCCATGAAGGTGATACTTACCCTCTTCAAGATCTGTGAGATACACATCTTCATCAATATGAACAAATATCAAATCTTCCTTGATGCAAGGAGAATGAAATTGTGAAAGAGTGATATCACAAACATTATTCAAGACTTGTGCAAAAGTCTTCTTTTGTGCTTGAGCCACATAAGATGGTTTGACTATGAAGTGAAATCTTAGTTCTTAAAGCACAAAAAAATTGAAAACTGAAAGAATTTGTCCTCATCCGACTAAAGAAAATTAGCGCTTCAAACGTACGACCAATCGAGTTGCTAGGAAAAAACACTAGTCACCTACCAACACAAGAACAGTGGTAAATAAGACATTGATCAGATAATCATCCTGCAAAACATACTACAACAAGAAATCTAGAAAAAAAATCCTAGTTGTAAACTGCCAATCACGCGCATCTAAAAAACAACATAGGATAACAAAATCCTAGCCGTCAACCATAAAACACTCGACTATCAAACCCTAATCGCTGCACTTTCTCACCAAAACTCTAGGAGAGCTTTATTTCACCATTAGAAAACACAATTTTAATCTATTCATATTGTTCTAAAATTTATTATTTTCTAAAATGTGTTTCTTATTAAAGAAAAGGTAAAAACGATTTCAAGATCTTAGAAAAATTGTAGAACTAATTTGAATAAAATAATTCAGAGAAATAATAAAACCTTATAAGTGAGATAGAGTAATTAAATTCTAGTTTATATATTAAATATAACATAAAATTTTAATTTTAATTTTTTTAAATAGTTCCCATTAAACATTAAAAAAAGAAATTGGTCTTACAATACTAGTTTAACCTAGGGTCTCTTAAATCATATTATACATTACTTACTTCTCCAATTAAGAATAAAAGAAGCAAATAAGAAACAACAAAAGCAATCCAATCTGTCTGCTGTTTTCTGTGCACTACAAAGTTCAGTTGAAAACTTTCCGCATAGAGAGTAGCTTGTTCATACTTACTAAGAACATTGGTATATATTGTTCCTTCTTATCCAAGTCAGTATATAAATAGTCTTAAAAGTAGTGAAGAGGTCCCTAGAAGTGTTCCTTCTCTCTTTTATCATCTTTAACACTGGCCATATCGTTCCCAAAATATCCAACTTTATTTTTTTTTATATTTCCTATATATATAAAAGGTAGTGAGTGAGATCTATCCCCTTCCCTCCACAAAGTTCCACTTCTTCCTGTCTTGCATTATTCAGAAAACAAAAAACACAAAAGAATGTCTTCTGAGAAACACAATGCTGATACCTCAGACAACACTGTTCAACCATCATCAAGTGTAAACAATCCTGAAAAATGGCACTTTGGAAGAGCACTGGCATATAGAGCAGTTTATGGTCTTCATGGTTCCAATCACAAAAAAGGTAGGTGTAATGCTGCCAAGATATCACCAAGCAGGCTCAGCAAGGTCTCAGTGGCTACTGGTAACACACAGGATAATTCAATAGCTTGAAAATATGTGTTCTTCTATCTATTTATGTAACCTTCTACTTCTAGCTTGGATTATGATTTTTAGTGTTCTCTCTCTGTTCCATTTTTATATTTAGAGTGTAGAACAGAAATTGTTGTAACTTTATGCATTATTATTTTGATATCTTCTTGTGCATGTATATCTGAAATATATAGTTTTAAATAAAACCATATTGTTCCTTTTCTTGCATCACAACCAAGTACTGAATAAATGCAAAGTTCAGTCTGTTGCAAGTCATATATAATGACTAAAATGTCACATTTTCTGTCAAACTTTTAATAAAGAGAGTTTAATAATTGATTATGAATTCCGTCGAACAATAACTTATTAACTGATCACTGTTTCACATAATAAATTACTTTACATTTATATAATAATTCAAATATAAAGTAACTTCTTGATAGTCTATTATACAATAATTTAATATAAAGTAAAAGTTAATATTAGTAAATTTTGAAAAGAGAATGAAAAAAATTACAAATTTTTAGTGTGATCCGCCTGACATTTTGATAATTTGAATTAAATCGACTTTTTAAAAATGTTATATTCACGCCATAAACAGACTAATAGAAAAAACCGTGTTAGTAGATGCTTAATTAGTAACATACATAGTTAAGTTTATAGTGTACTTATCAATCATGTTATTCAAATGTATGGATGACCTCTTGTGTAGGGAATGGAACAACACAATAGTCTTATCAACCGTGGATAAGACTCAACCGTGGATAAGACAAGTAAGTGTCAATGACTTTTATATCATTCATGAGGAGAGTTAGTAAATATTTAAAACATGAAATAGTAATAATTGTCGACTTAGAATTAAACTTACTCATTAATATAAGGATATAAATAAATTTGTTTTTCCTTTTTTTTTTTTTCAGGGTGTTAGTGATGTATGATTGGATTTCACATTTTTTTGTTCCAGTGGAATTAATATATGAGGGATTTAAGAATCCATAGACATCTTCATTCTCATCAATGATAAAAACTCCATGCAAATACCTACAAATTATTAGTTAAAGTATAATCAATAATAATTTCACATAAAATAAATTGAAATATAAGTAAAGATACTTACATCATAAAAAATTGAAATCAAATTTATTGAAGGATTTTGCTTCTAATTTGTCATTTTGTCAATATTCCAGTTGGTCTTTTATATAGATACGGATAATTGTTTTCTGATTTCTTCTTACATCTCCATATCCACTTAGAAATGTACAGAATATTCCTCCCTACCATCTTATTGGAAAGATTTCAGATTGAATGATTAAAAAAAAAATTAAATTATATAATTTAAAATTTAAAAAATTAAGTGTTGTATTTCGAATGGTATAATGTGGAACAAAAAAGAATAATTTTAGATTATATAATTTTGAAATTATTTTTTCACTTCTTGTACAATTCAAAATTAAATTTTTCGTATAATTCAGAATTAATCTTTTTCTTCTAGATCCAAAATTAGCTCTCTTTTTTCACTTCGGAATTGTTAAATCTAGAAATTATTCTTCGGCCAATAAAGCGTTGTAGAGAATGAAGCATTTTGATACTTAGACCAAATATACATGTTCATAAGGTATCATGCTCATAGTATGCATGTTCACAATGGTGCCATAGCCAATGTTGCATCTACAATGAAGCACAAAAATGGTAACAGAAATAGATCACAAAGGGTAAAAGGGGTATTTTAAAATAATTTGTGGTGTAGTTAGAAAATATGGAGGTGCAGAAAGTAGTAATAAAGTTACGAATATTTGAATGGGCCACATTGTTATCTACGCTGGGCTGCTCCTTCCTGCACCCTCATACATTGTTCAGGCACCCATAAGTTTTGTAATTCCAAAAATACCTCTATAAAAAAAATTAAAAATTTGAAGTATTTTCATATTTTTGTCCCTTCAAATTTTATAATCTGAAAGTATTTTCCGATTTCAGATTAAGTTCTAAATTCTATAATCTCAAATATATGTTTTCAAACATTATATTTCGAATTACACCATCTCTCTCTGAAAGCAGCCTCTTTGGGTTTCATCCCTACATTGATTGTGGACCAGCAATCTATACAAGGTGTTGTTAGAGAACTGAAATTGAAAGTATCAAATAAAAAAATTAATACTTGAAGCATAAACATTAATTTTTTATTTAACTTATTAGTTTTAGTAAATAAAAAGGAATAGAAAATATTTTTTTAAATTTGATTACTTTTTAACTATATGTAAAAAATGATTTTTTTCCATTTAAATTTTTGCAAAAAAAATCTATTTATAGATTTGTGACATTTTTTAAGTATTTCTTTTCAATTTTTATCATTAACTATAGTTACTTCACAAAAACAATTATTTTTATCAAAGTTATATTTAACATTTTTGGCGATTTTAACTCTCCATTAATTATATTACTTGCAATTTTGTTTTTTCTTTGTAAGATATAGCATCGTTAACGGATTACCACGGTTTTTACAATCCCTAGAAAATAATTACTTTTTGACGGTCTTTTGAAACCCTCGTTACTCCCAACGATTTTGAAATCTCTGTTATTCCCGATAATTTTTAAACACCTATTATTTCCGATAGTTTTTAAATCCTCGTTATTCTCAGCGATTTTGAAACTCTCGTTACTATATACATGCAATTATCTAGTGTTACATGAAAGTTTAATGGATTTGATTAAGGCAGGTTATTAATTAATTAAAACACTTTTATTTATACAATTATATTTTGGTAGTTGTTATATTTATTTTGTTTTAATTAGATTTAATTAATATATATTTTTGTAATTTTTTGCAACTTGAAGACAATGAAGACTATGAAGACAATCTTGAAGAACAATAAATTTATTGATATGTAGTAAAGAAACAATGCATTATATTTTTTTAACTAAGTTTGTAACTTTAATTTTGAAAACTTTATCCTTATCATTATACTTAAAGACAAAATTTTTTACTATGTATTTGAACACAACCATTAAAATATGTGAGATTTCTTATTGGGTCATTACTATTTCAATACATTATCTTTCAATACTTATTCTTTTCATCTTAAACTTTTGTATGGGTAATTTCTCTAAAATTAAAAAAAAATGTATTGTTGTTTTTATTAACTTTACTAAACACTTTTAAAATTGTGGTTGATTAAAAAATTTGAGAAAAATTATTTTAAAATTATTACAAATAGACACATTTACCTAGATCATCACTAAACAACCCTTTGCCTAGACTTTAGGTAACAGCTTTTATGTTTTAAACCACGGTTTTATATTATTATCTAAAATAATATTTGTTGTAGGTTTTCTTCTTCCTAAGAACACCTCTCCACCACTTCTCTTCCATAGAAAATCTCCTTCCATCAAAGCTTCCACCGATTGAAAGTGCATCTACTTGATCAATCAATTCTTGATGAAAACATACAAAAATCGGATACAACAATTCTGAAGATATTAATTATAACTCAAATAAGAAAGCTCAATTTACTTGAATCTCTTGAACGTTAGCCAAGACCACAATATAGACTAGTAATAAGTAACTAGCTTATAATAGAATTACATAAAGTCTTAACTAATTCAAAAGAATATGACCATCTAATATCAGCTAACTATTAGACTATTATATAGATGGTCTACCACTGTAAATCGACGTAAGACATTCTCAACAGAGGCCATATGCAATCAACTTATGTCCTTCTGCATTTAGATTTTCTTCACAGCCACCTCAAAACTCATCTCTTTCAACCTTCCTTCAAGTATCAATAATGATTTTTTTTAAAAGTACAACAACACTTTATACGTGTATGTATTTTTAAATAAAATCGTATTATATTTATACCTCTTTTTGAGAAAGGTTATTTTTATAATTAACCCTCTACCAAAAAATGGAAACAAAAACAAGATGGAAATTCTGGCTGAGAACTCCATGCATGCACAGGGTGCAATATCAGAAGCGAAGGAAGCACGAGACACGACATAGGCTGAAGAGGTTCATAACCCTAATGATCGCATGCTTATCTCTTGGTAATGGCTATCAACAACATCAAAGCGTTGCAACCTCATTTGGTGGTAAAACTCAGCAATGAATTCTTCCGCCTTCGCATCAATCATCTCATCCCCTTCTCCATCGTTGTTATCACCATTAGTATTCCTCCCCTTAACACCATCTTCTTCATTCTCCGCTTCCTGCACCATTTCGTTCAGTCCAACGGCCGACGCGTAACGGCTGCTACTCGGAGACGGCGAGTATTCCGAAGCAGAATCAAACGCATCATCTCCGTGATCTACGTCATTCTCAAACGGCGTTGAGGTGATCACCGTTTTAGATTGAGGAATGTTTCCACTGTTATGGTGCCGTGGAGATTGGTCGCCTTGCAGGTGCAGTGGTCTCATGGACCCCACGATCTTCCTCCACACGCTCTTGGACTCATCATCCACAAGCATTTTCGATTTTCGGGAACGCCCTCGCATCATGAACAGCGCCACCTTGAAAATGTTCTTGGACCCCCTTGTGTTCTTGCGGGATGAATGAATAGTGTTGTAGTTAGGTTTTTCATGTGGGATAATTGCATTTTGCTCATTTCTAACGATGATAGATTTTTCAGCGTTGAGCTCCATTATGTATTGGAGAAATGAAATGAAGAAAATAACTAACAATGATAACAACAAGATATTTCACCCTGCTACAAGCAGGGTAAATATAAAAATGGCTTACGAGAAAACTAGGCAAGGAGAAAAGTTAGAACACATATTAGTATATATATAGTTTTGTTTTTTTTTTGGTTCATGGAAGTTAAGGAAGAGAAGGAGCCAGCACAGCAATAAAATTGTGTGACTGTAATAACAAAGAGAATGCGAGAGAAGGATTCGCAGGGAAGGTTTCTGTTTCGGGATAACTGTTACCATTAATTTTTGTTGCAGTTTGTATAGTAGAATCGGTCATCCAGTTTTTCAGGTTTTTTTTTGAAAAAAAAAAAATAAAGAAAAATAATAGATTTTTTATTATTAAATCTGAACAGACTGTTGACTAAATATAGGAATGAATTGAAAATACTAAAATTTTATATTTGAGAAAATATATTACTTAAATTATCTTTATCTATATGTTGTATGAAAAATTAAAAATAAAAAAGATATTTGGATTGATTAAGACTAAGATAATACTAAAAATTAATTTACCTAAAATAAGACTATTTTAATTTAATGTGGTATATAAACATTTGAAATTTATAAAGTTAAATTTTTATTTGAAACTAATTCAATTAAATTTTTTTATTGACAATGAATAAATTAAATTACTTTGAATATTTGAGTGATAATTCAACCGTATAAAAAAAAAAAATAGAGATCCATTGTCGGCATTCTATTTATGATCATTCTCCATGCTAAACACGGTGTTGATGGCATGACATTTAGTTTTCATCATTTTTCAAACACAAAACTATCATCCCACGCAGTTTCCATCAACAAAACATTATAATTGATCTGACAGTATAAATCTTTGACTTTAAGTAATTTTAAACCCATCGATCATTTAATCATAACTTCAAGTGTAAATTGCCAATAAAAATTGTTCAAGGCCTCCTCCAATGCACAACCAATAGTTGTTCTCCCATTTCCCAACCTCTCAAACCCTATAGTTCAATTAATAATACTTAAAAAGAATAAAAAGTTATAAATAAAAAATACTTAATATATAAAAAACAAAATATACTATCACTTATAAATAAGAAAAAACCTTTTAATTAAAAATTTAAAGTTCTCTTTTCCAAAGTTGGAACTTAATAACTTTCTGATGAGATGGACAAACAATATATTGCTAATAGCAGCGGTATTAATGAAACACATTTGTTAATATTCGGCACATAAGGTTATCTTAATTTTGTTACACTCTGAATTAATTTTTAAACCAATTAATTAAAAATTATTTTAAATCTAATTCTTCAAATAATTATTATAAAATGTAATGTAGAAGCTTACTTCTACTCAAACTTTCTAAGTAAATGTCTAATAGTTATCATAATTTTAATTATTAACTTTAAAATTTAAATAATTAATAGTTAAAATTTCAATATTAAATATAATTAAATTTTTTTTTTATTAATAATAGAAATTAATTTAAATATTAATAATTTTCTAATTTTTAAACTAGTATTTAATTTATTAAATATAATAATTAATTATTATTTTCTTAAAATTAATTTTTATTTAATAATTTTCTAATAATATACTTAAAATTTTAAAGTTTAGATTAGGATAGAAATTAATTTTTCGTGAAATTACATAAAAAAAAATATATCTAATTATTTTTTTTAATGATTTAAAAAATAAATAAGTAAGTTATTATTATCTTCTCCAGAAACGTGAGTTTATTATCTGAAAACAGCTTTGGAAGTAATTGATTTTTTTTATGATGTTGGAGTGAGAAAAGAAAATGTAGGGGCATGATGATGCATGCCAGCTAGAACCTGTGATACACTTACTGCAAGCTCTTTCTGTGCCATTTTGTTTCATTCCACCACCTCACCCATTCTTTCCATTTCATCACAACAAGAAACAGCTAGCTGGAAAGCTTCAAAGTATGGTGTTACCTGTGCCTGTCACTGTATCTGTATGATGTTCAAGTTTTACACAGTCTTTATATTTAACCACCTTTTCTAAATTCACTATAATTCTAATTATTTAACTTTACCAGGATATAAGACTACAGTTTGAGTATTTCTTTAATGTTTGAGTAAACAAGGTAAAAAAAATGTTTGATTGAAAAGAAAATGCGTAAAAAGATAAATAAATTTGTTTATTGTTAATAGATTTATTTTTTAATTCATAATAAAATATTAGCAAAATCTAAACAAAAATTATATAATAATGGATTGTGGATTATGATTATGAATTATAAATGTTTAAAACACTTAAATGTCATTTATATATAATCTACTGAGTTGTAGACATTTATAAGAATAAATTTTCTCTCTTTTATTCCATTTTTCTCTCTCTCTCCTCTTCACATGTACTCATCTAAATCATCACTCGTCAATTTATTAATTAATTCATACATCTCTCAACTGCTTTTCTTATACCAAAGTCAAACAGACCAATGATAGGGAAAAAGATGGTTGCTAATTTTAAAAAAGTGATAAAAAAGAGAGTAACTAATAATGAATTATAGAATATCATTTTACTATTAGAAAAATAAGATTTTATAACTATTTATTATAACAGTTGAAATCTAATCATATAATAATATTTTTGAAATATTGTAAACTTTTTATATCAATTATCAGTTGATCCGACACAAAAATAATTACTTAGTATAATGAATAAAATCTTACACATTGTAGTAAATAGTTTGAATACCATTTTCTATTATAATCCACATAAAAAGTTTTTTCATTAGTGTGAAAGCAGACACTGAAGACAGCAGACAAGGGGCAGTTGGTAAACAACCAATTGCGCGAGCGCAATGAAACAGAAAGCTCCTAGATTTAAACGGAATAATGGAGCTTTGGATCCGCTAGCTTTTAATTTATATGAATATAAATAATCATGTTACGAAAGCGTGTACTTGCAAAAGTTCCTAAACTTTTATAATTTTGTGACTTCAGTTTGAAAGCATTCGCAACGGCGTTCTAGTATGATCCAACAAAATCCAACTAGAAGCAGCCTCCATTTCATGTGGTTGTGGGTCCCTTCTCTCTATTTTTTTCCATATCGTGTCGTATGTAATATGACCAAAAAACCCTTATTAAGGGGTAAGTGGCTTTGCAAAAGTGCTTGTTTTTTAAACTTGTGGTACAGATGATGACCCTTACTTACCATTTTTATCTGTTACGTAAATTGCAAAGCTCCAATCAACGACCTTAAATCATTCTAACTTGGGTTGCAATCTATTCTTTAACATGTAATGATGTGTTTTACTTCATTTCACATATTGATTATGGTAGATAAAGTCTCTTAAATGATTAGGTGGATAAGAAGAGTTGCGTGGGTTGGGTTGGTAAATCAATGATAACCTATACGAGTCGAGTAGAGGGCATTATAGTAATGAAGTAAACAACAAAAATTATATAATGTTCAGTCTGTCCAGCTTGATCCAACCGCGTACAGTGGAGACGTGTCCCTAACGAGTTGGCCCTTGGCAGTTCACATTTGATATGTGAAAATTTAGACTGAAAACAAAAACTACTTATCTGTCTCTTTCTCTAGTCACGCTACGCGTCCAAAATCCCCCAAAACCTTTTGATATATATTGAAAGAGCACCCAACATCTTTCATCATCTACTTAGCTTTGTGTTACAACAACATTAATTGAAGCACACTTGGCATTTATAGCTTATAACGGCTATCATGGGTTTGAAGAACCGTGGCGTTAGTCACAGAGCATGGAACCTGCTGCGAGTCACATTGCTGTGGGCACGTAAAGGTGGGGTGTTGAGGCGAAGGGTGGCAATGGAGCTGCGTCTCGTTCCAAAGTACTTGAAGCGTTTCGGCCACAGTAATGCGCCACCCAGCCATATTCATTACTTTGAGCGCGAGCTCTCCTTCGACAAGACCCCCATTTTCCATGTCAAGATGTACCGTCCGACCTCTACGCGCTTCCACTTGCCTCACATTCCTTGTATTAACCCACAAGTTGATTTTGAATATGATTTCAACGATGGTGATGAGGATGACGTTGAATATGATACCGGGAGAAAGAGCGCCCTCACGGCTGCTGGAGACCGTGACCAAGAATTTTATCATGATTATGAAAGACACCTGGAGATGGCCTGTGGTGAACAAGAGGAAGAACAAGCAGCAGATGCACTAGGGATAGATAAGCGAGCCGAGGAGTTCATAGCGAAATTCTATCAGCAAATGAAGCTGCAGCGCCAGATTTCTCTTCTACAATACAATGAAACACCCAATAGAGACACCACTTGTTGAGCATGATTTCAGAACTACGTGCGGCTTCACTCTTTTTTTCTGTAGCCAACTTCATTTTTTTTTCTTTTTCTATTGAGTTTTGATTCCACTGTCAATGCTAAGACATTTTAGTAAAAGAAATGAGAGAGAGTACTGCGGGATGCTGTAAATACCGGGAGCTACGCTTGAGTTCTAGTATTTACATTTTTTTCATAATTTTGCAATAAATGCTACCGAGCTGCCATTCATTGTTGAATTTAAAAGATTTTTTTTTAATCAGCAAATTTAAAAGAATGTGACTGATAGTGCCTGTGTTTATTACATCGAAAGAACTTTTATAAACTTGTGTAAAGCTATAAAAATAATTTGGAGTTCATATTTTGTAAGCTTATTTCATGCCCAGATTTTTAAGAAAAATTCCTGTGAGAAAGATTATTAAAAGTTAAATTATTTATATAGACACCACTTATGTCTCAGTAAGAAGAAAGAGGCTAAAATCGTGTGTAAAGATAGGAAGGACAAATTCTTCCTGCACCTTCATGCATTTCTTCCTACACCCCCAACTTTGGAAAACATCAAAATTATCCTTGATTAGTTTTCTTAAAAATTTACATTTTGTATTATTACAGTTTATAATATAAATTTATATTATACAAAATTTATATTTTAGACTGTTTTGATTGTACAATCTGAAATATATATTTTGTGATGTAAAATACAAATTTTACATTCTGGATTATGAATTTCGGAATGAAAAAAATCATAAATATTAATTTCTAGATTTTAAAATTTGAAAAGTTTCCAGATTCTACATTTTAAAATTAAGAAAAGTCTAAAAAAATTTTAGGTGATTTTTGTATTTTTGGAAGTATGGGAATGCATGAGAAAAATATGGAGGTGCGCCAAGAATTTGTCGATAGGAAGCTGACAGATTTCATCATCCATAATTACCAACGCTGTACACTCCAATGTAAATATAGACATAGAATGGTAACAATAAGAATAATGATACCAAATTAACTGGTGTTTTAGCTTGGCACTAGTATCTTAAAATTAAAACTACGTGATCATTAGAGCAAATCCTTAAATTGTCATCAGATCTAAAAGAAGAAATTATGCAAGTTTCCTATACATGAATGTATATAGAACGGAAAACGTAGACAGCGGAATCTCAGAAAGAGTAATAACTATGTTGATCTGATGAAAATATCGATAAACATTTGCGACAGTTTAAAAATCGTACATACAAATTAACCATCATGTCATAAATCCATAATTCTAATTTTATCCTTAAAACGATTTCTAATTTTCAAAAATTATCGTCAACAAACCTTCCAAAATAATAGATCATGTAAATAACGCAAGTCCTAGGCAAACTTATATACATGTATTACCTCTTGGTTCTACTTACAATCGATGAAGAAAATATAAAACCTAACAAGCGAACATATAATGAAAAACATGGCGTATATTTGGGGTGGCATGGTGAACTCATCAAGCGAACATAATCTCTAACAGTAATACAAAAGTCCGTAAATGTCAAAGTTAATGGTCAGTACCAAAAAAGAAAGTAGTTGCTTAAATTGTAGAAAAAAAGAGCCATATTCATACTCATTGAATTATCATCAATACATTTTCATTTTTATTCTGCAATAGAGGTCGAAAATAAAATCTTAAATTAAAAGGACATGGTATTACATCCGCGGCAAGCTGCACCCACTGGAAAGTGTTTGGCCACTGCCCAAATTTAGTTAGAGCGTGGCCAAGACTTGCCAATATAAGCAAAGTGAAGAAAAGACCTTCTGAGCCCTACAAAGTTCCTATTCTAGCTGCCATGCTTGATTGCATTATTGGTCACGAGCGAAGATACACTAGTATTTGCAACCTCCTTCAAGCATCTTGCCATAAAATGAATGTGAAACAAATAATGTGAAGTTTTCTGATGATAAAACAATGAATGTGGAGGTGTGAATAATATTACTCGGCCACTAAGCTAGAGTAAGCATAGGCTGATGCAAATGTACAATATTACTCCTTTCTCCCCAACTTTTTTCCCTCTGGAGAACCAGTTTACAATGGGAAGATTAAAATATTATAGGAGAGGTCCTTCTAGTAACAAAATCAAAGATCAACTTCCATTTTGCCTACTAATATATGCTTCCAATTTCCCTGTTGCGGCCAATATGAGACCTACGTGCAGCATCATTAAATGTTTAATAGATAACCAAAACAGGAGTTGATGATAATAGTTAAAAGTTATTTGAAATGAGAAAGGCGAATTTAAGTGTTTGAAACTACTAACTCAACACAGATGGTGAAAATGACTTTTAATTCATTCATATATGACCCATAAGATATGAAAGGCGAATTAGTGAGTCGCAGTACCTAAAAACAAAGCAGATGGTCTCGCTGGCCGTGATTTGAATTCTGGATGGAATTGCACACCTACATAGAATGGATGACTTGGAAGCTCTAAGATCTGCACAAGAGAGAGAATTTCTGAAAATCCAGAAAATAGATGTAGGGTCCATGCAGAAAAACAAGTGCTGAAAGAAGCGAATTCTGTGGAACGATAAAATATAGGAACACAAAAACTGAGATTCTCAGCTTATATTCTAATTTAATATTGCTTCGCAACAACATTACCCAAGCTAAAAACTTACCTCCATTCGTTTTCCACTTTCATCCTTCCCAACAAATTGTAGTCCAGCTTCTTCTAAAGTTCCAATCACATCTGGATTTACCTGCATAATGTTGTTGTCAAATAACAGAACATGTAACACATCACACCCATCTCCCAAAATGATCGGACAGTCACAGAAAAGAAGATTCACAATCAAACCTCGTATCTGTGCCGATGTCGTTCATCCACATACTCTGAACTACCGTACCTAGCAATTAGGAACAAGAGAAAAAATGAGGGGGCAGAGTAGAGGTGTATAAAAAATTTCCACAATACAGGTGATTTTTCAGATCCACAGTCCTTCAATTCTTTTTTCGATGTTTGGGGGGGGTGGTTTGGACAATAAGCTGTGCAATAGGAGCTATCCCTTACCCTTCATCTACATTGAATATAGATATGGAATCCCAAAGCCTTTAGTAATCAGGATATTGCATAGAAAATTCAGAACCAGTCCTAATTTTCGTTGAAATCAAACCATTCCCTGATGATCAAGCACTTTAGTTGAATAAACCCAAATTCATTTAAGTAACACCAAGCCTAGACTGAGATTTAATATTTGTCAATAGTCCAACACCTCTCTTAAAAAGCAATATAATTGGGGGACCGAGGTGAAGATAGCTATTTCACTAGAGGGATATCAGACCTGCTTTTCATTCATTATTTCATCATCATTAAAATACTACCTAATGGGATATATCATATAGCTAGGTCACATACAGCTTGGAGGTGAAACAATCAGATGTCTGTAAGAGTGTTCTTCGAGATCCAAGTCTCATGGTACTTCCCATATGCGTTCGTGAACCCTGTTTATGACAGTCATTACAAACAGACAAAAAAGTAGAATAGGGAAAAGGTGGAAGGGGGGAGCTCAAGACACGTACATACCTCTGGCATGAAAATCACAACAGGATTTGGTGTTTGGGCATCAAACTCTACACTGTTTGCGTTTTCCCAACCCAAAACCTTTGAATGAATGTTGAATTACAATATTAAAAACATGTAGTTAAAAATAACCAAACGTCACAAACAGATATGTTACTTACTGATCTAGCAAACTCAATTACAGCAATTTGCATTCCCAGACAAATACCCAGGTAAGGAACATTGTTCTCTCTAGCATATTTGGCAGCAAGCATCATACCTCTCACACCACGATCTCCAAATCCCCCAGGAACCAAGACGCAATCTGCGCTCTGCAAGTGTCAATTTTAGAAAAAAATGGCTGTCATCAGAGTTAAAAGCAATACATATTTCCTTTACTGTACAAGTCCAATTTCGAAGATGATCCAACAGTACCACTATCAATACTATACACACAAAAAACACGTTATTTTTCCCCCAACTAAAAAAGACTAAAATCTAGCAGAGAACACGTTAAAAATCTGAGATCTCAGCATTTGCCAACCATATATTCCAAATATAATTTGACTAAATTTTCAAAAAGTGCATGTTCTGCTGGTGCATTTACCTTCAAAGTCGTCCAGGCTGCAGCATGTGCTTCTGGTGTCTGAGTAAAAACACAAAATAAAATAAGCCTGGCATCCTTCAAAGTGACAAGTAACCTAATTTCTTCAAATGCAATTTGAAAGAAATCATTACTGATTTTGCACTCTCATCTTCTAGGTCAGATGCAGCAATCCAGTCAATTGATGGCTTCAAAGAGCGTGCAACACAAGCATGCAGAAGGGCCTGTAAATAATCAGGCATTATAACAAATAAATAGATGTAAAATTATTCAATGCATTTCAATGACAGCCCTTGTATTGACTTGCCAAAAATCGACTGGCAAAAGCAAAATTTATTTGTTAAATGAAAAAGCCACCACGCTGCAATGGAAGTGGGTTAATGCTCCTAAATTGTTGTTTAGGCTTTACATTATATAAATGACATTATTAGATTAGTGGGAAAACCCAGACTTAAAGAAAAAAACGCCAGAATTAAATGCTATTATGAAGTTGTGCGTATATGATAGATTCCTCATTTTTAAAACCAAGTTAATAGCTACATAGTAAATATGATAATCTTCACTCAAATTTTCAATTAAGCATTATGCTACTCTTGTGATGAACATGAAATAAGAGATAAAACACACCTTTACAACCGATAAATATGAATCTGTTAAACCAACATACTTTCCCACCATTGCAATCCTCACCTGTAAATTTCAAGTGCTATCATGTTCATGCACAATTTATTATAATAAATTTGGAAAAAGTATTGCTAACTAAAGATATAATACTAACAGATTCAGTAAGACTATCAAAGGTCTCAGCCATCTCTGTCCACTGCTGCAAATCAGGAGGTGTAGCTTGGCTGAAAAGAATTTAATGTGTAGTAGATTAGTCTTTCCCATTATCACTGTAATTTTCGGAAGAAAAAAACAAGTATAATATATCCAGCACGCCTAAGTATGATCAACTATATTTAGAATAATGAATATATTCTGTCTCACTCCACTTATGATGTAGTATGGCCAGAGGGGTCATTTAAGAATATTACAGTGCAACTGTTCATGCAATTAAGCACAATTACTGTTGTTGACACTTCATAGTAGAATAACTTTATGAAGGGTTTTGACTTTGAAGGATGCAGAAGAAATAGGGTTTCATATCATCCTAGTAAAAGTTTGCAGACTGTAACAGACTCGATTGATCAAATTACATAATAACTTGGAAATTTTCTTCTATCTTTCTTGGATCAAGAAGTCGTTTACTTTCTAAAAAAACTCACTTGAGTAAGTTAAGCTGCTGCAGGATTGAATGGTGAGCATTTTGGTTCTGAAAATAGCAGCCAATCATTAAAAAAAATACACAATATAAACAAAAGAAGCCAAGCTTCAATGCAACCAAAAAATTTGATAAAGACCCACTCTCAATAACAGGGGAATATGCCAAATGTTTGGTACATCATGGATGTTCAGAATATTCTCAATCTGTGAAAAATCATACAGAAAATATAGATCAATTAACCAATAGAACAAAACTCTCAGACAACTGAGCTCAGTTCACCAACAACTTACTGGAACATGGCAAAATTTGGAGAGTTTTTCCTTGGTACTTTCTAGAAGAGGCTGCCAGATTCAAGAACAAAGTATTTCAGCTGCTAATATAACCAAACTAGCATCAAAGACAACAGCAAAAGTCAAAAAGTCAAAACAGAAGAAAACATTTCAAAAAGACTGAATTCCCAGTTTATTTTAACAAATAGAAAAGATGAACATAATGAAGTTCAAGCAATCACCACATTATCCTAAGAATAGAATTAGAGGTAAGAATGCGTCTTAACATAATAGCCCCAATTGTAACAACATAATTTCACTGGGGAAGCAAGAGCTAAACAAATTCAACATATGCTAATAAGTAGCTTAGCAGAGTACTCGATCTGTCTTGTTTTACCAAGAAATCATATTTCCTCAAGCAAAAATCAGTGCCCTGAGGTAATGGAATGAGAGAGAAAAGGCCAAAAATACAGGTTTTAAGATACATCTTTAAGTCATCAGACTTCATGTACCTATTTATGTTTACAAAAGAATGTTGCATGTATATGGTCGAGCCCAATATCCCAAGTACTAAATCTAACAACATTGATCCTTGTATCCTTTCTAAATCTTAACCATAATTCTAACAGGGTCCAATGCGTTAGTGCTAGAATAATGAACAAACACACCCAACCAAGAATTATACTACCTTGCCACATCTAAACCGATCAAGAACAACGACTTCAAATGTCATCATGTAGGCCTTTATAAAGACTGCATTGGAGCAACTCCGATGTAAGAATCTTATAAGAAACTCCCATGAAGTCTTATTTTACTTTAAATGGGTCCCATCATGGCACATCACTTTTAAGAACTCTTATAAGTTTTTTTCCAATGGGACTTGTAAAACCCACACTTCTATAATTTTTTATTTACATTTCAATTCTCAAGACATGATTGTTAATATTTAAAATTATTTTTTATTCTTGAGACTATACAAGACTCATTCTTAATTTTAAGACCTTAACCATGTCACTTTAGCAAAGGAATTTCTTATAAGACCCGAATCTTAAATTTAAGACTCTTGATAAGACCTTTGAATTGGAGATGTTTTGACATGTTAATCTGAAATAGAAATGTCATTACAATTTTGTTAATCTGAAATGGAAGTGTCATTACAGTTTTTAATCCACTGACCAATTGATTAATGGTTAGACAAAAACAAAATAAATGAACATTTATCAACTGTGTCTATGACAAAAATATGAAAAGCTTAAAAGAATCAACCACATTCAGCAACATTATTTACATCAGATTTTTACCAAATATTATTACTAGGGGGAACTAGGTAAAACCATTTTTTCTGACAGGTATCCGCACATTTAGTGAAAGACCCAACTTTAAAGGTAAAATGGACTTCCTTTAAGATGAGCATATTACAAAAAATATTAATCATAATTATATTCTTTGCTAAAAGAGGAACCTGAATTTTGTAACTGATGCTCGTGTCAATAATTCCCTTGACTTTAAAAGAAAGAAACAAATAGTATAGCGTGCAACTGGGCATGCTAAGATTAAGTGAGCAAGAAAGATATGTACTGCTACTCTCAAAAGACTCTGGAGTGAAACCTTACACACAAAGTGGAACCTGAATTTTGTAACTGAAGCTCGTGTCAATCATTTATTCGCTTAAAGAAAGAAAATAATAGTAGAGTGTGCAACTGGGCATGCTAAGATTAAGTGAGCAAGAAAAATCTATGTACTGCTACTCCCAAAAGACTCAAAAGAAAAACCTTACAATGCAAAATAATTTTTTTTAAATGCATCCCGGTGCTAAAATGGCAGAACAATATACCTCAGCAGAGCGACTTGTTAAAAGATGAGGTGTCAATCCCAATGCTCGCAGTTCCCTGACGCTATGTTGTGTAGGCTTTGTTTTCTGAAAGCATAATATTGTACTCGAAATGAGAAAAAAAATCAATTTAAACTAAGTCTGCAGCAGTAATGCACAAGTAGTTCAGTAGTACTTGCTCTCCCACTACACCCAACACTGGAATCAGGCTAACATGGATGAGACAGAAGTTATCGGGCCCTGAGAAGGAATCACGAGAATAAAAACATAGAAATTGTATTATAAATACAGTATCAAGATAACATTTCATTGCCATAATAAAAAAGTAAAACATGGAAAGAAATATTGTCAGCCAAAGAAAACATTTCGTTGGCATACTTGAACTGATACATTTTGTTCTTTTAAAAGTACATTGCCTTGGATATTAGGGTGAGTAGGGGAATTTTCAAACAGATTTAAAAGGTTTCTTAGCCAAACATGAGGGCAATTAACAGAAATTCAATAGTAATAAATAACTTTGACAAAACAAATCATGGCTGTAAAGGGGCAATAACTGTACTGAGTAGCATACACAGAAAGAGAGAGAAAAGCTATATTGTCTACCTTGGTTTAAAAGCAAAATAGACTATTGTTATACCTACTTGAAAGGACAATTGCCGTAGAGCCTCAATAAATGGCATAGATTCAATATCACCTGTAGAAAGACAAATATGATCCCGTATTATTGATTGAAGCGGATGGTGAAGCTTCAATAGAGGCATCGTAGCCAAGTAAAAATCTTACCCACAGTGCCTCCCAGCTCAATCACACAAACATCCGCAGGGCCCTCTTTTCCGTCCACTGGAATCACAGCAACGGACTCAATCCAATCTTTGATAGCATCAGTGATGTGCGGAACCACCTATTTTAAAATACCAATAATGACTCAAACCGGTCTGTACTATCCATAGTCCCATACAAGTAAAACAAATATGCAGCAACAAGAGTGTTAAATGGCATACGTTCGGTGTATCACCTGAACAGTTTTCCCAAGATAATCTCCTTTACGTTCCTTCTCGAGAACAGACTAGTCACACGAAACGAAACAGTTAAGCCACGGAAGCAAAACCACTCTCTAGCACCCTGTAACTGAGTTCCATAACCATTACAGAGGTAGAGCAATGCAAAAGCAAGCATGCACCTGGTATATTTTTCCAGTGGTGATGTTGTTATCCTTGGTAAGCGTGACATCGAGGAAGCGCTCGTAATTTCCCAAATCCAAATCAACCTTTCTCCGAGCCAAAATACAGCACATAAAGTTGAAATTGAGCACCAGCTCGGCGACATTGAAATTAAAGCATGCAGAGGTGAAATAAAAACGAGAAGAAGTAGAAAAAAAAAAAACCTCTCCGCCGTCGTCCAGCACAAAAACCTCGCCATGCTCGAAGGGAGACATGGTGCCAGCGTCGATGTTCAAGTAGGGATCTGCATGGGAGCAGTTGAAAGGTTAGAATTAGTAGAGCAGCGGCTACAGGAAACGGAGGAAATAGAATAAATTGAGGGAAAGAGAGAACCTATTTTGATGGAAGTGACGCGAAGACCACAGGCCTTGAGGACGACGCCGATACTGCTGGCGGTGACGCCTTTGCCGAGGCCACTGACGACTCCACCGCTGATGAGGACGTATTTCATTTGGTTTTGGGGGAAATGGGAGAAGTTGGTAGACCAAGTGTTTGGGTTTATTCCCGAGCGGGAAGGAAGGTTGAGACGGTTATGGTTATGGAGTGGAATGGGTTTAAGAGATGAGAGTGGTGAAGCTGACGGTTCCTTTCGAAATGGTATTTTAAAAAAACCTAAAGGAAAAAAGAAAAAGCCGTCTCAACTCAAGTCTCGTCTCCACCTCTTCCATCTTGGACTTATAGCAGCCTACCTCCCGCAACTGTCCAACTTGCTGCTTTGCGCATAATAAAAAGCCACTATTTAACTAACAGTGAACTTTTAGATAATAGGTTAAGCTTTTAACTTGGACTTTCTAAATAAGTGCCAGATTTTATTTTTTTCCTTTTCTTCACAAGTCAAATCTAATTTAATATACATAAATTTAATTAACTATGTGGATTTAAATTCTTCTTTCTCTTTAAAATAAAAATAAACCATAAATATATCAAAATCACACGAATCTAAGTCAACCAGCACAAAGGTAGCAAAATAAAAAATAAATCATCTTATTTTCTAATAATTTAACATTTTTTAAAACAGTTTAATTAAGTCTAAGTATCTGAAATTTAGAGTAAGTCTAATTTTGATTTATTTTTTTTAAATTACTCTCTCAACGCTGAAATACATACATTGTCTTACAATTTATAATATCTAAACACTAACTTTTACAATTTAAAGTTTAAGATTTAGAATTTATAATAATGCTTAACCTCTCAAATATAATGTTTAGAGACTAAAGTAGTTTCTCTGTCTAATCTGGGAGATTAAAAAAATAAATAAATTTTAAAATCAAAATGAGAATTACCTAAAATTTAGAAAGTAAAAAATAATTGAACCTTTACAATTTTTAAGATCCAAATTTATTAAACATATATAAATAACTCAATAATAATTTATTTATATACTGTCTTCAGCTTATTAACTGTAACTTAACAAATACAACAACTTATGTGAATAATAATAATAATATAAGTTTCTATTATTTATCCAACTGTCACTTCATATACACTATGTGCACAAATAAAACATTGGAATTTAATTTTTATTTATAAGAAGTATAATGAAAATTTAAATTTCATACATGATAATTTATGAGTGGTACATCAGTTAGTAAAAAAAACTTGTTTTTTACTTATTTAAATTGTGATGAAAATATGTGCATAATGATAGATTAAACTACATGTTAACAAGTCATATTTCTTATATGAAGAAACAGATATTTGCTTTCATGAGCCAATGCAATCATGCAATTCCCAAAGAATGAAACCAAATGCTTTGAGTTATTCCCTAACCTTTCCTTTGTTTTAATTTTTTTCTTACGATGTTTTTTAGTGGCAGGGCCCAAGATATTCCTTTTGTATCCTAAGCTTATTTTGGAGGAAAAAATAATGCTCCTGAATTCTTCAGCACCGGTCATTGTCTTTCAGATATAAAACACTGGCACTACTTTTCTCCCACCACCAGAAAAAAAAAACACTTTATTTGTCATCTTTTTCCTTTATACCTCTTCAAGAGAATCATATTCAATGGTCTCCCCTAGGGAATTTCACCCACTTTATTCCAATTTCAGTCTCGTTTTAATTTTATTAAGGTTGTCCTTCTCCTGAGCTCACTGATCCAACTTAACATGTTAATTACTTCATCAAGTTAATTAATTTAATAGAACAGATAAGTTTGATTTGATTTTAGCCTGATCAATTTTATTAAATATTATAATTTTGATGATAATTTCTAAAATGCATACATAATTACTTTAAAATTATGTTCTTATTTAAAATCATAATTATCTTTATATTTTGCATTTAAATTTTCGTTGTTCTATTCAACTTCTGTTTCATTTTATTTTTTTAACGCATGAATGTGTGTTCAATTGGTAAACTTCAAAATATCTCAAGAAAAAAATAATTGGAAAATAAAAATAAATAATTTAACTAAGAGTAAACTTTTAGATAATGAATTAAGCTTTTAACTTGATTTTATAAATAAGTGGCAGATTTTATATTTTTTTTCTTCACAAGTCAAATCTAATTTCAAATACTTTAAAGAGTGTATGTTCCTATTTTTTTTTATTAAAGTACGTGTTCATCATTTAGTACTTTATTAAATTGTTATTCTTCGTTTTTATCATTTAAATTTAACTTCCATTTCACTTTGTTATGCAAAGAGTGTTTTTAAATCGTTTCCGATCATTTATTATGATATATAATATTTCCTTGTGGTCGAATACCATTATAACACTTAAATAAACATTTTTAATAAATAAATAACTATGAAATGTGGATAGAAATTGTATTTTACTTTTGCTTTTCGTCTTTTTTATTTAAAGAGTCACATGCGTGTCGATTGTCGAAGAGTTAATAATGATGTATGTTCACATGAAAAGGTATCTAATACTACCATAAGGAATAAAAAGATATAAACTGTTTATTTGAAAGTATTATTGATGAAAAATATGACAGAATTTTGAAAACATATTTATAAAAAAGAAAATAAAATGATTTTATTTGTAATTAAAATAAATATTCCAATAATGATTTTTAATTCTTAGTTGAGAAAATAGCAATGATAATTCAAAAATAGATAATATTTTTATTGTTTACCTTAATTTTGGTTTTTGGTAGTGAAATAGTGACATGTTTGAGACATACTCACTAGAGAAATATCACTTTCTAACATTGTGTAATTCTCTTCTAATGCACATATTTTTAGATTAGTGTGTATAGATAGTGATAATGTTTGATGTAAGAATTTAAATTGAATAAACTGAATTGCAAATTCATATATATTTTTAAAATAAATGATTTGTTACTATTGAATCAATTTTACTTTTTAGAAACTACAAATTAGAAATGGAGACTTGAATTTGATTAAAATTTGTGAAGGTCATATTAAAATACCAAAATAACCTTTTAGTTGAAAATATTGATACACTTTTATGATCATTTTAGTTGAATTTGTCTATCTTTTATTTAATAACTTTATATTTTGTGATCTTTTATGATGAAACTATATTTTATTCAATTGTGGGATATTTATTTTAGAAATTTTGAATGACATTAAATAGTTTTAAGTCATTATTTAAAAAGTGTACTTGTAATATTTCGAGGAATATTGTTCAAGCAAATTATATTTATATTTGCAATTAAACATGGTTATAAGTTAATAATATGCTGAAAAAAATTAATTCAGATATTATGATTATCGGAAAAAATATTGGTAAAAACGTTCTTATACTAAGAATGAACTTGTACGAAATATGAAAAAACATGTAAGAAATGATTTCCGAAGACAATTTCCATTGGTCTTTGCAATAAAAGTTAAGGATAATCACTTTTCAAAGAATTATCTTCTACATACAATATTTACATAAAATCAATTTTATGTGATTGTATTTAAAACCAAAACTAATAATAAATATTATTTATATCTATATATATAAAGTGAATTTCTTATAATAACCTTTTTTTTAATATTTTCTTTTCCAATTTTATTCTTATTTAATATATCTCATTTTATATTATACAATTAAGTATTTTTGTCATTTTATATGAATTTTTTTTTAAAAAGTAAATTAATATTAATATAATTTTTTCTATGACTCCTCATTCTTTTCTTAATTCATTATTTTAAAACAACAAGAGAAAAACAAAATACTCTTACACATTTTCATATCACATAAAATAAAGAATAAAAAGATAGTATACTCTTACACATTTTCATATCAAATAAAATAACATTCATTTTCAATAACTATTTACAATCAATTTTTTTCTTTTCAATTTCGATTCACAATTTTTTTTTCTGTATATATGTTAAATTTTTATCATCGTAAAAGTGAAGTAAATGAGAAAAATGCGGATAAACAAACACAATCGAGCTTCTGTTTCTGTTAGTTATTGGAATTTAAGGTAAAAATGTTATTCTAATATATCAAATTATTTTTATTAATTTGCTTTGTTAAACTAATTGTGTTAAGTGTATATTAAATTGAATGCAAAATCACGAAGTACAAGATGATTTTTTCTCACATTTTCCTCAATCGGAGATAATTCGAAGACATACCATTTGTTTATGGATTTCTTTAAACTTAATGATTTTTTATATCATATAGATAATATTAACGTGTGTCTACGATGAATAATCTTTGAGAATTAATATTTGTATTATGCTAAACATAGGGAATAAAAAGAGAGTTTGATGAAAAAAAAGTGTGTAGCAACACGTGTCGGGAATAAGGTGCGCGTCTACGATTATAAAGTGGAGCGAAGAAAACATATTAGATTTCCCTCCGATCGTTTTTCTGAGGCCTTGAAAGCAAACCAACTCTGATACTGCTATGTTTCACTGTGACGGAAGACCGAAAGCGAAGCGTAAGCCTTTTCTGCTCAATAATTAGGGTTTCAGCATTTTTCCCACCCCAAAGAGAAATCCTTGGTTTAGATGAGTTGGTCTCAACAATGGGTTCTGATTCCAATTTGGGAGGGTCACCCTCAACATCCTCGCCCAGTGCCAAGCGCACCAGAGATCCCGAAGAGGAAGTTTACCTCGACAATCTTCGCTCCCACAAACGTTACCTAAGCGAGGTTACACACATCATTGTCTAATTTCCCCCTTTTGTCGTTTTATTATTTCTTCCTTTATTTTAATGTTTTTACACTAACCTTTTTCTTAATTGTTTTTTTCTTTGTCTGTTTTTCACTAAGTTAGACTTTTTAATCATTTTGCAGTTATCTTTGTGAAATGTCCAGCCATGGTGCTTTCATCTTCTGCCCTTTCTAACTGTATTTTTTTCAATATATGTTTGTGAATCTCGATTTAATTTATGAATAAATGGCTTTTTTTTAAGTATCTTTTAGATTTGAAAGACTTGTCTCGAGCGTCTTTTTTGTAAATTACGTATTACTTGTTTTGTATGGCAAAACACAACATAAAAAGGTGCATTTTTTGTTAGAACATGTGCTTGATTTTGTCACAGATATTTGTTTGAGTTCATACCGTTCGGTTTTAATATTTTATTTTCGTGCTTGTTTTTGTTGCAGTCGAATGAAATTATGATTAAATTAGAGTAACTTACATTTATTGTTTCTGTGCCCAGATAATGGCATCTAGTCTCAATGGATTGACAGTTGGGGATTCACTTCCTGATAATCTCATGGAATCTCCGGCAAGGTCTGAAAGCATGTTCTCTTTCAGGTAACATCATAAGTACTTTTCTGTGAAAGAAGTATTCACTCTTTGAGTTTTATGAATAGCTATTTCTATGGTTGAGGTTTATTTTGATGCATTTCAGCAGTAACAGTTGGATATTAATAGTACTTGTGTAATGTAGGAGCAAACTTCTAATTGCTCTGGATATGAATTATTGTCAGTTGCATTATTGCATTTAATGTACATGTTTTGGTTTGGTAGTGTAGGCTGGCTTTTGAAATCTTGTGTAAATTATACTGTTTTCATCTTCCTTATTACTTTTGTGGTTCTTCTTCTCTCCATTATATGTCAGAGTTCGGTTAAATTTCTTAAAATCATCATTTAGCCATTGATAGATACAGCAGATAGTACTCTTGGTATCTCTAATTGCAGATCTTGAGTTTGAAAATTAATTTTCACCTGTAGTGGTGCATGCCATTATGATATATATTTTTTCGGGGGTGGTGTCAATCAAACTAGTGTTTATGTGCATTAAGTGTTGAGCATGAGGAGCCCTTTGGTACCAGAATAATACAGGAATAGGATTACTAAAATTTTTCTCATTTTTGTTTTCTTGGTAAAGAAACCCCAAACCTGAAATGGGTAGAAGGCCCTTGTTTGTGTCTAGTCAAATGGTCATTTGGACACTAACACATTCATTTATCATTTTCTCTCATGCAAACCTATTATATCTAGTTTGGTAATATCACTCTCTTCACTTGGTGCTCTTTAAACATAACCTTATAGACCATGGAATTTTTGTCATTTTCATGGTCGAACGCACCCTCACTACTTTGCCTAAACCCTAAACCCCCTCACTACTTTGCCTCTGGACAGACTCAACTATGCGTATCTTTGGTTCAAAAAAATAAAAAAACTACAAATAAACCATGGAATCATGCATGGCTATTTTTATTTTGTGGAGGGGGGAACAAAGATTGAACTAGCAAGTAGCTCTAGTTTGCAGGGTATTGACTAGATTTCTTTGGTAGATTTCCAGCAGGATCAATAAACTGTGAAATGGATCTGGTCCATAGACATGCTGCTTGATTTCTCTTGAAGTATATATCCTTAAACATTTTCCCGTCTTTATATGATTCAAAATCTACTGAAAATATTTTCGAATGTATACGTACACGCCCGTAAAAATGATCACGTATGATCATTATTGTTGCTAACCCTATATTTGTTGTTTCATGTCCTATATTCTTGAATAATTGGTACATAATGTATAAGATCATGTGTTTCCACACGGTGTGTATCTTAGTTTATGGTTATATTCAAATATTATAATAAACATGACCGTAGACGGCTTTATAAAGTTCTTATTAAAAAGCCTGCACTTAGATCATTCATAGTCAATTAGATATATATGGGTTTATTATATCATAAATGCAGTATTTAACATATTCAACATGTCCAACACAAAAAATTCCATCTTATCATGTGTAGAAAATACTAGCAGATTAATCAAATAACTAGAAAATAATCGAAATTTATGAGGGTATAACTAGAAAAGCAATATAAGTATATTAATGGTGTAGTTCAGAGGTTAAAATTAAGGACCGAAAAAAAAGAGTTGTTTTGTTTTTTTATCTGATTTTCTTTTGCTTAGTTTGATGGTTTGAAAATTGAAAAAGACATATTTGACACAAAACTTGAACAGCTGGGTAATCTGTTGTTAAAATTTATTATTTTTATTACCCAATGATTAGGAACGTTTACAAAAAATTCTTTTGTTGAACTTATTTTCAGAGATGATATATCTTTACAATACTCACCTATGTCAGAAGATTCCGATGACTTGAGGTTTTGTGAGACTCCTGTGCACAGTTGCTCATCCCAGCCCGACAGTCTTCCCAGTAGTCCAGTTTCTTCTCCACACAGGCACCAAAAACCGCAGAATGTATTATCTTCGGCACCTTACTCAAGTTCAAATGCTTCTCATGGCTCCACCGTTTCCGCTGCTACTTGCCCCCAGCCTCGTCAGCGAGGGTCAGATTCTGAAGGTCGCTTCCCATCATCTCCAAGCGACATATGCCACTCAGCTGACTTGAGAAGAGCTGCACTTCTAAGATCTGTGCAGATGAGAACACAACCATCCTCTGCATCGTTGGACCTGCCTTTTGGTTCTAATCAAGACCCTGCTCCTAACATAGATCCCGAGGAAAGATCATGCTCATATATGAAATCTCTAGTTGATGAGAGAGAGTACTGAAGAATGAGGACTTGTGTTAAGTCGCTTGCGGGGTTTTTAGTCAAAGGGTGTTCCTAATGTTAATTTTGCCACATTGGAGGATTTGTCAATCCAGCGTCTCCAATGCGGGATGGTTGTTTGTGTTAGCTTTGGCCGAAAAAGTGTTGGATGGTTTTTTATCTTATGGGATTTTTGCTAGCCCATTCCTATACCCAGCTCCAAGTAGTAAATAGTTGTATTGCTTCGGAATTTTACCTTACCTTATTAATATTGATTTCGTTAGTTTATTTTAATATAATTGAGGATTGTTTATGAGAAAACTGAGCAGAATAATCGAATGGATAATTGACATGGCTATATAAGCGTAAAAAATTTACGGCTACCATCAAAATAACTAAAGAAGGTCAAGGTAAAAGACAAAAGTAGTCCCCCAAAATTTGAAATCGCGCAGGTATAATAAGATGGGGGCGAAGAATGGTAATCTTTCACCCCCAAACAAGATAGGGTCTCGATGATACACAGACTCAAATTAAGCACTACAAGACTGCATGTTGAATATCTCCCAGCATTGTCGATATCAAAGTCTCACCAGGAGTCGCGGTGGATATCACAGGATTCCGAGAAAGATAGTTAATTGCACCATTGAGTCAAGCATACGTAGACAGGATATTTTTCTTTGTAGTTAACTCGTCGGCCTTTGCAGGGCTAACAGCCTGCATCAATCAATCGATACAAGCAAGTGAGTAGCCCGATTATACCTTCAATTTTTCATCTCACTTTACGATCAAATTTAATTATTGCAAAACAATTATTTCGAGAAAACAAGGTGATTCTCATGGAAGACTTGAAAATTGAACAATATAACATGTTTGGATTAGCTTCACAATGAGAAAAAATTAATTGTGATTCTACTTTATCAAGTATTAACGAAGAGGAATACTAATATTACCTTGTCAAGTATGCGCTGTAGGCGCTGGATTTCGTTCTTAGCATAATCGGAACCTTTTACCAAGTAATTCTTGGCAGCTTTCAAGTAAATCTTCCCGTGACTGATCATAAAAAGGTTAATTAGATTATTTCATATAGTTTTCTTATTTTGAGCAAATATTACAGAATATATGCAATACAGTAATATTCTAGAGTATGATGTTTTCTAGAATATATGCAACACAGTAATACAAATTAAGCTATTCTCTAAATGACATAATTAAAAGCATGTCACTTAAAAATATTATGTTTTTCTAGAATATTTACCTTGAGGCTGAACCCTGAAGCTTCTCAACTTCTTCTTCCATTCGGGTAAACACGGATTTCTTCTCTTCATCGCTGGCAGCTACAAACTCCTTCACCAATACATCCAAGCTTTCTACTATACCAGCCTACACAGAAATACCAAATGCAACAAGTTTAACTTCCATCTCCCACCTAAAGATAAAACAAAACAAAACTCTAGCTTTTCCTCATTGATGTGAATTCACTAACTTGGGAAGTAAGTTGTCCTTTTCCATCTCGACTTGTTCCAGATTTCTCATTGATAAAAGCCACAAAGTCATCTAAGTCTCTTCCAGCTCCGTACTCTTCACCAGCTTTATTGCTCTTAGGGAAGAACTTCAAGGTAGGAAATCCACTCACATCGTACCTGCATACATATTAGTCCAGCAAACTTCAATTATTCATGTAGTAGTCTTCAACCTTTACTGTTCGCTTAATGTTTTTTGTTTTCGTAACCACTGTAATCACATTAGCCATGTATCGACCTCATTAGCAGAGTGTTAGCACATCTATCTGTTTCAGCTCCTATACTGTTTTTTCTTGCTATATCGTATCAAATCCCCCCTATCTGAATTACACCGAAATGTATTCGCTAAACAGGTAACGATTCATATATCATCACATTAGAACAGGAAAAAAGAGGCAACTGCGAACGAGCACTATGAAACAAGCACCAACAGTCTAGGACCTCTAAAAGTAAGTTCACTTCTACTGGTCCTCGCCTCTAAAGTTTGATTTGTCAGAACAAACACAACTTAGAAAATAGATCAGATAAATAAAACTCACTTTTCAGCCAGATCCCTATATTTATCAGCATCCAGATTTGCAATAACTACATTTTCCTCCAATTTAAATGCTGTGGCAACTTTCTCGTAAGTCTGAAGGTAAAAAGAGCATAGTTAGGTTTCATATTATTGGCTTCAGAGAAATTAAAGGCCCCAACCTTAAATTGACAACATGAAATCCTTAAAGATATACTTACGGGAGCAAGACTTTTGCAATGTCCACACCTAGCAGAATCGTAAAATTTATTAGATCTAGCAGTATATGAGAGTTTTCAAATACTCTGTAATGTAAACTAATGTAATCAAAGCACGAGTTAATGATAAAAATAGAAACAAACGAAAATTATTGCTGAGTACCATGGTGCATAAAACTCAACCAAGACATCTTTGGTTTCATCCAAGACAACCTCATTAAAATTTTCAGGTGTTAGGACCACTACATTGGAAGGAGCTGTAGCAATCTTCACATTTGTTCCTGTAAGCATATTTTCCGGTTAGGAACCCATATAAATTGCAAGGCAGAAGCACAGAAAAGACACAGGGAAGACCTAATATTGATGATTTCTATCTCCAACATCACCATAAAAGCTTAAAAAAATCTAGGGAAAGTGTGTACACTAATGTTCTTCTAAGGTATAAATGAAACCTAAAAGTTAGTGAGTTTGTAAGTCTGTCCTACATGAAAATACTTTCATTTTTTCAAAGCTGGTGCAAGATGTCTAACTCCTGATATGTCCAATTCCATATACTACGTTTCCTAAGAAGTTACACAGACATCTTAACATCACAATGCCTTTTCCTTTAAAGATATTATAGCACAAGGTTTCAAAAACCTTAAACAGTACCTGTTTCTGTATTTACAAACTCAGCAAGTGATTCAGCAGTGCGTGGCCCTTCATACCTGTGGTGATTTTCCAAAATAAAGTATTGAATGAAAAAGTTATGATAGAAAGATAAACAACCATGAAATGAGACGAAAAATCATTTGAATGTTATATTCCAATAGCCAAGATCTCCTCACTTTTTGGGTTCAAGAGATCCTTTTGGAAACCACTGAATTGTTGGGTACCCAGAGACTCCGTATTTGCTGCACAAACTCTTGTGCTCATCACAGTCAACCTATAGTTCATTAAGAAGTAAGCTAATGTCAACTTAACGAGTAATGAAGTTCCTGAATTGTCGTTGAGAAAGGGCAAACAATAAAAACATACAAGCACATTCACAAAGTATGAAGAATTTTATGGATGTTCCTACCCCTCCTAGTTATAGTTTAAGACTAATAGGTGTGTGTGTGGTAGTTGACCTGGAGGATTGGATGAATATATAGTGGGCGTGAGAGGTGAACTAATCTTTGATTATATATAACTATACATGAATGGTTAAGATTGTTTTACTGAAATCTAATCTTGACTATCCATTTTGATTTTGTGTGTGTGTCTCTCTCTATCTCTCTATCTATATATAGTAGAAAAGATAATTCGAATAATTATATAGTAAATGTTAAAGTTTAGCTTAGACTTCTTCGATAAGAAGTACGTAAGATGAACATGCTTCATACCACACTAAGAGAGACTATCAATAAATTACCACACACAGACAATCATAAATAGACAAAATGACTGAAGATCAGAAAATACCACAAAAGAAATTAAAAGACAGAAAAAATGCAAACGATATTCAAAGTTTTGAAAGAAACACCATGGTGCTGACCTTCCCAATTAAAACAGATTTGGCTTTCTTGAAGCTGCTTCCAAGCTTTTCATATTCTGGAGCTAGCTTTTTGCAGTGTCCACACCTATAATGACAAAAGAGGGAGAGATCGTATTCAGAACGTAGTGTACAACATAACATAAGGAAATCCCTCAGTAATTAGTAGAGTGAATAGGTTATTCTCACGAAGTTTTAAACATAGAATGATTGATCAAAACCATTTGTTTCAGAGTTTTGGACAGGGTTTCTACCCATGAAGTTTTTTATGAACATATGTCGTTTGGGAACATTGATGTGTAACCTGTTTTGAAGGATAGTAATTAGCGGTTTTCTCTATTTTCTTTTAGCCCCCTCCCCCCTGTTAAGAAGATACCATCTCCTCTTCCCTGTATATGTCTTTTTTTAATTTAATCAAAAGAATATATATTACATAGCTTCTATTTAGCCAAAAAAAACCCACATTGAGACACATAATCTTTATCGTAAACCAAGGTACACAAACTTACGGTTTAACACTATAACATTCCTATAACCTTCATACTTTGTTTACAACTTCTACAAGTGTCCATTTAGCACGTGAGACAAGGCAAAAACTGACACCTGGAATTAGAATTTTAATCATCATGTTTAAAAGTTATTTTAGAAACGGAATCGTGATTCAAAGACCAATTTCATATAATTACAGGGGATATTATCCTCTAATTATAGTCAACCATTAATAAATTAGTAGAATCTAAATAAAGCCCAATAGTAGTTTTAATTTAATTTAATTTAATTTATTAATTTCAAAAATAAGTTCACAAACTAAACTGAAGGACAATGCTTAATAGAATCTAGAGGAACCAAATTCCATCAAAAGTCAAAACTGCTTCGTGTTGTATCATCTACAAATCGTTAACTAACTACAAACCAATAGAAAGTAAAACGACAAGTAGAAACGTTGAACGCAAAGAACACATGCGATCGGAACGAAACGAAAAAAAAAGAAAGAAAAACACTGGAATCCGTTAACAAAAACCATACCTAATAATTTCAAAAAAAATGGAAGAGCAATAGCTAATAGAAACAGCGGGGAAGAGATCGAGAAGATTGTAAGTTACCAGGGAGCATAGAACTCAACGAGAGCTCCTCTCTCCAGACCAACTTCCTTCTCGAAGTTTTCTTCCGAGAGCACAACGACGTCGTCTGCAGAGGCCGATAGAAACAGCAGCGCAAACGCAAAAGCTCCCAACGCTATTCTACTGCACCAGATCTGATACTTCTCCATCTTCTTCTTCGTGGTCTTTTTCCCTCTTCTCGATTTCAGCTCAACTTCTTAGACACGTGCAGGATTTTATACGAAACCCGTTTGAAGCAATAAGTGTATCGGTACCGTATCGGTCACGTGGCACCCTTTTATTGCGTCTCTTGTAATTAAACTCGTCGTTGGCCTTTGCATTTCGCATTCCTCGCGGTGCTACCACATCATTCTACCTTCTTACCTATGACGTCTCGTCGTTGACGTGGCAATCTTTGAGAGGAACAGCGTGTCCATATCCAGACATCTGAGCCACGTGCAAAAGACACGTCATGATAGTAATACAATATATGTATCTGTATTCGGCGACGGTTTTATAATTTTATGATTTTTTTAGAATTATTTTTGTTAATTTAAAGATTTTTATTCTTTCAATCAATAAAATAATTCTAATTGAATTTTTTAGAATTATTACTGTGAGTTTTGAATAAGTTTGTCATATGTAATCATTTTAAAAATTATACTTTTTCATGCATTTTAATTAATTGGACTCTTATTTTTATTTAGTGAATTCACAACAAGTACGTATACGTGGGATATAACAATATTTCATTTTATTTTATTTTACCAATTACTTAAAAATATTAATTCAATAATTAAAATAGAAGAATAAAATATCACGTGTCCAGTTAAAAAACACAATATCAAACACTCCAATAACAATATTTCATTTATTAATATCAATATTCACATTTTATACATTATGTCTACTTTAATTATAAAAATATTTACTTAAATAATTCATTTATTAATGCTCATTTTTAGAAATATTATTAATGTTTTTTTGTTTTGTTTTAGAGTAATATAAATAATCATCCCTTAATTTATATATTAACATGATTAGATATTAAAAAACTATTTAATGTGGCATAAATATGTGTTACTAATTTAGACATTTGATGGGATTACCCATTTTTTAATTTGTTGATGTAAACGAATTTTGGTATATTTATCGATTTTTTCAACTTAAAATTTTTCATCCTGCAGTTGAATTTGAGAACACTTTGGGTCAAACATTGTTCAAAGTTTTGCTTGATGAACAAACTAAGTCCCTTGTGGATTTTTGTTGGTTGTACCCTGTAATTTATAAGTTTACTCACTTTCATGTTGCACAAGGGCATAGGTACAATAATAGAGATAAAAAGGTTAAATGTACTATCCTCTCCCAGTAATTACCATGATTCCACTGCTGAAGTTGGGAATGTTAATTGAGTTGAGGTTGTTGTTAGATGGAACTTAAGTTGTAATAAAAGGGTTTAAGCATTGTGATATTTTTTCCAGGTAGACATAGGTGTTTGTTATGAATAAAGTAAATGAAAAGATGAAAGAGACAAGAGTGGTTAACAAAAAGGACGAGTATTATTTAAGTAAACAAAAAAATTGCAAAATGACTTTAGATAAATGTGGAACAATATCAGTCATGAAAAATTGGGTTTTGCAGGAGCACGCGTGAGACAGGCCAGGGAGACTTTATGCGGGTAAAATGTGCCAACTAACATGGGCCAAGTTTACACGTTCAAGTTGTCAAATTCTTCCTGTACTACTCCTATATTTCTAAACGTACTGATATTGTTGATTATGAATTTTATAGTTTAGAATGCAAAATTTACATTTTGAATTCTAATTAGGAATACAAAATTTTAAATCTCGAATTGTAAAATTTGGAATACAAAATTTGCATTCTAAATTGTATAAACATAAATTTGTATTCCGATTTTTACAATTCACAATTCTAGTTCCAAATTTTAGAATCTAAAATACATTAAATTCATTAATTTGTATTATGGATTCAGAATATAATTTAGAAGTAAGCACTACAAAACTTGAGGTGGAAAGTTGTTACACTGGTAGCACCGAAGGTGGACGGTTGCTCCAGCAATAAAAGTTGGAGATGAAAGTTGCTACAAGTGAGAAGAGGAAGAGATGTGCTCAATGGAAAAAATGAAGAAAAGAGTAAAATCATCATGTTACTTCTTATATGGAGGTGCATGAAGAATTTTCCACTAAAAAATGGTTTAGGGGAGATACACACAACGCACCCAAAAACATAGTTCCAAGTTACAAAAGTTAAAATGAGACATAATTAATTATATAATGAATCCACGACTGAAAAAAGTAAAATAAATTAAGGTCATAGGATAGTTTCAAACGAATTAGAATATGGTCCCATAAAAAGTTTTGATGTTAAAGCACATTATGAATCATACATGATGGTTCTAAATCATTCAATATCAAATAAAAGATAACTGATAAATTAAATTTTGATTTTATTTCCTAAAATAACTTACATCTTTCAAATTCCAATTTTAAAGTGAAATTGGTGTTATATATACGGGTGGAAGAGCATTTGTTAACGAGCTTTTTTTATTTTTAATAAAAATTGTGAGAAATAAGAAAATTACAATAAATTTTAAAATATTTTGTAAATATCATTTGAAAGACTATATTAAGATAATGTTTTAGTTTAAATAAATTATATTTGATACAAGTTTGACGTAAATTGATTTATTAAAAAAGTATTAGAAAGATTTATTTTTTCATAAATATTTTTGAACAAGTTTTGTCCAATAAGATATAAAAGGTGTATACTCAACATCTCATGCCAAGTAGGATCAAAGGAGTTATATTTGAAAACTTATTTTATTCTCAACTCTGCTAGTATATTCAACACACATTTTGTAACTCAATTGAATCACTATAATAGTATATTTATGTGTTTGTTTTACCAAGTGATCATATCATAGTTATTGCGCCTAACCAATAAATACAAATGTAAAACCAATACTTAGTTTTAGATACTTTTTGATTAAAAACGTTTAGATTCGTATTCTCACATTAACTCTCCTACTTAGATTGGTGCAGATGACAATGACATGCAAAATAAAGGAGATAAGTAAGAGAGAAAATACATGTGAAAAACAAAAAAATATCAGAAGAAAGAAGGGTTGAATTATGATTTAATTATTTTTTTAAAAAATCACATAAATCATTTTATTGATAATGCTAAAAAGACTATTTGGTTTGTAAAACAATCGGACTAAAAATCTTTCATCTGATGTGTCATGTTAAACACGCTTTACCAACTTCTCTTAATCATTTGTCAAGATATTTTCTTATTTATTCTAATTAAAAATTAGACCGTGATTTTTTTATCTGACAGACGACATATGATAAATGTTTGACTTAAGAGGGTTCGTTAAGAAAGGTGAGCTTAAGTAGATAGTTTTTCACAAACAATTTTCAATAGGTTTTGTTTGATAAATCATAAAATGATTTTCTTAAAGAAAACTTAGAACAACTGTGATCAAATAGACATATTTGAACGCTTAATTTATTTTGAACTCTTCCAATTCAAAAGATCAAGTTAGACAAAAATTTACAACTGAATTAAATCACTTGACTAACATATATTTGTGTTCACTTTAACAAGTGATTAGATACTAATTTTATTGTTTGTCTAGCTAGACCTTAACAAACTGACCACATAAGTGAAGGTGAAGCCTTCCCTATGATACATGCATGAGACGGTCTAATCCTAGTTAGACCCTACCAATTTCACAACATAAGCAACTATCAGACCCTAGCTTGTCTTCCTTAAACTAACATATACTTACCCTAATTTTTTCTCTTCAGACGTTGCTCAATTTAAAATCCTTATAACTGACTCTAACATAGTCTGCATTTTGGTTGTCACAGTCTCATTGTCTCCAATTATTTTTGTACTAAATTACATTGTAATTTTTATAACATAGTCTGCATTTTGGTTGTCACGGTCTCATTGTCTCCAATTATGTGTATTCTTGTAGTAAATTACATTGTAATTTTTGTAAAAATTATATCAGCTAGTGATTATAAATGAACTACCATGTACTTTTAATGAAAATATATGGAATTAAAATTAATTAATTGATGATACTTTTCTTAATTACATACTTATATGTTTTAAGCTCTTCACTATTTTTAATACAATTTTTATTTGAATAGTTGTTTAATTTGTATTTATTTATTGTTTTACATTTTGTATTATTGTTTAAAAGACTAGTATTTCATAAGGTTATAAAATAATTTCCCCATATTTCTTCAGGGAAAATACTAATAATTAAAATACATATTAATACAAGTCATCTTTATGATAAATTTTGAATATAAAATTAATTTCGTAGCACATATCAACTTATTTTACATTTACATATTATTTTAATAAAATTATATGTTTAAAAAATATTATATAGCACCCTTTCAATACCCTTTTTCATTGAGTAAATTTTATTAAAAATATAAAATATAATGAGTCTCACATCTTATTTAATGCCTCCTACAAAATATGAGTTTGAAACCTTAAAAACAAAAGAAAAGTGTTTTTGTAACTTCTGTGAAATAAAATAAAAATATAAATTTCATTCTATTAAAAAAAATGTGAATATTTATTTAAAATTTAGAAGAAGATAAGTTTGACTTAAAAAAAATAGAAGATTCAGAAGAGATAAATACAATTTTTCCCAAAAAATTATTGGTGAAATAAAAAATTGACAACCTATAGAAATTATGATAACCATAAATCATTCATACTATGCTATAATATTTTAGTTTCCTTTATTGTTATTTACTGATACCTAAAAATCTATATAAATACTATTTTAAATGTTATTTCTTATTTATTTTTAAATTTTTATTTTAAAATATAATTATTGTAGTAAAATGTTTACAAAGATTCTAACCAGAACATTCAAAATGAATCTTGGGTCTATTTAGAGACACAAAGAATTAGGAGTATGTTTCTTTTATTTAATGGATACCACATGTTTATTATTGTTTGTCCTTTTAGTCATGTTATGATTTAACTAGTTTGAATTTTTTGGAATTTGTTCCAATAATTTGTATAGATCACAATATAAGTTCTAGGTTATGAAATATATGAGGATTCAACGTATGGTTGATGATGGATCATTGACTCGTATAAAATTTGGACCAAATTAAATAATTTTTTTATTTATTTGAGATGGTACATAATCTTTCAACAAGCGATTATTAGTTCTAAAATATTTAACAATAATAGGCGCCATAGTTTACAAATATTAAATTGGTATATTGGTGAGGAGTATATAAGTTCAAGGGATAAGATAACAAAATATTACAATAAAAAAACAATAATATTTTCTAAAACATTTTGTCCTTTAAGAGGCGAAACATTAATTTTTTTTTACAATAAGTAACAAAATATCTACTTGAAATTTACATAAATATGTTTGACAAATTTTAGAGCATTAGATAATAGAATGGTTTAAGAATAAACTGCATGACTTTTTAGTTTCTTATGGTTAAACATCAATAATTTAAAGTATCAAAATCGTATAACTTATAATCTGAATTAGACGCAATAATGATTTAAAGATCGACATCGTATCATTCATAACATTATTAAAAAAATATAATCCAAATCTAAATTCATATTTTTTATAAAAATAATTTTGAATTTTTAAAAAAAATAGATTTTTTAAAAAAAAAAACTATAACATGTAAAAAGAATAATATTATATAAATATTAAACAAATTATTATAATTTAATAATACCAAAAGTTAACACTAATATAAAAGTTATTAAACTTTAATTATCCAAAATTCTCCATGCACTCTTTGTTATGATAACGAAATGTACAGTGATAAATGTTGACACAAATTAAATTATGCAGGAAAGACTGTATGTGTCGCCGAAAAACAAGTGAAGTCGTACATTTTATTGATTGAGACCTGATATAACAATAAATGCAAATATAATGGCTACAGGTAATGGCATCAGTGCAAAAATAATTTTCACCGACTCTGAGGAGAGAATAAATTTAAATTATTTTTTTTTAAAATAAAAATTTTCATCTTAGTTATCATTATGCAACTTAAGATCTTAGCTAGGCTGACACCTCGAATAATAACAATCATTTTTCATCACATGAAAAAAGTATTATTAAACAAAAAAAAAATACAAAAATACATAAGACTAGACCAAAACTCATATGTTAACGAAAACGATACATAGATAGACTATACCTATTCATAAATCATTATAAGAAGAGACAAGATGAAAGTCTATTATACCAATAAAAAGATTTTCTATAAAAAAATCATAAATTAGTCAACTTATCAACACACGCATTTTCTTCACGAAAAAATATGAGTAATCGTAAACCTAATTTTCCCACAATAATTAAGACAAACATTTCATCTATTACGAAGCATGAAAAAAATATATGTCCTAATATTAGTTGGTGAACTAATTTTAATATATTACATCTTACAATATTTAACGGATATACAAAATTATTGAAAACACTGTAACGATGTGGAATTCATTGACAACAGTTATTTGCAGAGCTATTGTTGTATATGGTATATGCTACATATGTCGCTTTACACTCGTATTTATTAATAATTTAAAGATGGTCCAAAAGTATGAACCTATTTATTATTTAAAGGACATGAAATTGTTGAGGTGTATATTAGTACGGTATCTGGATCGCATATTAGTTATTAAAAAGGAATATACCAGACTTTAAAATTGTAAAATATGAGTTATTTTGTAAAGAAGATGAAAAACTCTACAGAAAAATGTAATTTATTTATGTACTGTAAATTAATTATGTAAAATAAAATAAATGTGTAGCAGTTACAGAATGAAGAAGCTAGCAGTGGAAATTGTTGGAAGGCTAGGGCATAGAAATTGGGAAAAGGAAAAAAGAGGGTGACGCAACACAAACACTAGGTGTATTCTATTTTAATAAGATTGGAGGAATCAAGAGAGAAGCCAATCAACAACCTCGTTTTGTATCTGCGAATCTGTCTCTCCCAATTTGTTGCCATCGCTTTCCCAATCATCGTCCTCCCACAGCCAAGTGAGGAATTTATCTTTCTCATCGGAATGCTCAGAAACGAGTTGGGACTCAGAAATGTTATCGAACTCTATCACGCTCTCCCAATCCCACAGCTTATTCACGCTACTATCGAACGACCTCGTTTTGCTGGGACACGCATCAGCAACACCCACCACTTCTCCGTCATTGCTCTCTCTCTCCTCACTTATGTCCCAAACCCCACATGTTTCCGCCAAGTAACTTTCCAACATCTCACTAATGCCCAACGCCCCACTCCCCTCATCAATGCCCTCAAATTCACACACTTCCACCACCTCCCCACCGCCACTTTTCTCCTTCTCACACTTTTCATCTACCTCCGCCGCCTTCCACTCCCTAACGCCGTTCAACAAACCCTCGCTCTCCGCTGCCTTCGGAACTCTGCTGTCACTGCTATTCTGTTCACTGAAACTGTGTTTGGGTTTGTCTGAATTTTGGGTGTAGTTTTTGTTCTTCTGCATTGCCCAACGGCTTGTTCTGCCACCTTTTCGCTTGGGAGGAATACACACCACTTTAGGTGGATCCATGGCACCTGCACCTTGTTGCTTCTCCATCCTTGGGAAACTGTAAATTTTTCTGCTCAGATGAGAATTCCAGTAGTTCTTAATCTCGTTGTCTGTTCTTCCTGGCAAATGACTTGCTATCAAAGACCACCTATAATCACCAAAACCCTAATTTTATTATTTACGTGGGTGCATAATGGATAATCAATCTCTTTCCATAGTTATTTTTTTCACAGTACAATTAAATTATATGGTACGTTAAAATTACATATTTTACTTCATTTTATACTTATTGGTAAAGAAGGTTAGACTGAGAAATGACAAGTGTTTCATTCTGGATCCTTCCCTCAACCATAAAAGAGATTGTCACTTAGAACAGAAGGACTAGCTTTTAATGCTCACTGTCGTATAACATGAAACAGACAAACAATTTTAAATTACTCAAGATATTTTCTAAAGGACGGCCTTCAATATGAAAATAATGATTGGAAAATGTTACATTATGATTTGATCAATATAAAAATGATTTGATTGGAAAATGTTACATTATGATTTTAATAAATAAAAAAAATATTTTTTTATAAAATTATATTATTATACTATGCATATGCATGGTTGTTAAAATATCATCATTCACGTAATAATACTAATAAAGAAAAAAAATACTTATTTTAAGTATATAATTAGAAAAAATATATAGTTAAACACTTCAATATTACATTATGTTATCTATTCCCCATATCTCCATTTTATTTATTTTATAAAAATGTTTTAAGAGTGGGTGTACAAGTTGTTTCTATAGTGGGAAGGGGTAAAAGGGAATGTCCAAAAAGGTCATAGCTGTCGTATTAAACATTTCAGCAAAGATTTTTATGCGCTGTCAGTAACAAATTTATCATATTTTCTGATAATTTCACAATTTTATTATTTTATATAATTATTATATTTCAAAATTTTATTTATAATACTAATAATTATTATTACTTTGTTATTATCTGAGTGTAATATTTTGTTATTAAAAAAATGTTACGTAGATTATTTCACAGCAAGTTCTAAAAATAATAGAAAAAAATCCTATAAAGAGAGAAAAAATTAAATAAATAAAAAATAACGAAACCTACATTATGTAAAAAAAAGTAAAAAGAAGAAAAACATTTTACGGGTAAGAAGGAAATAAAATGCGATAAACTAATTAATGTTTTTGGATAATACTACTTAAAGTAATATTTTAAAAAATACAGATTACTAAATAAAATTATTTGTCAAATATTTCAATAAAATTAAACAAACATTTTTATTAATTAAATATTAAAAGTACTTCTCAATCAATCATACAACTAAAATAAGTTAAAGAACAAAAATAATATATACTATTTTCTGAGAGGTTCAAAAGTCAAAAGGCGAATACATGACTCAAAATGGCTTAAAGTGTTGTAATATGTCTTTTCAAAACAACATTTAACACCCCCCAAACCTTATCCTTTTACAAATAGATATTTCAAACTTTATTTTTGTCTTAATTGATATCAATTTTTTTTCTATCTATAAATAAACACAACAAATTTTAATTTTGTTCCAATTATTCTTTAAATTTTTTTTGTTTTTAAATAGATACTTAGCATTTTATTTTATTCTTTTTATTTAACTCAAATTTATTAGGAAAAAATATTTATAAAAAAATAATAAGTTTTAGAAAATAATTATAATAAAAATAAATTTTTAGGTGATTATTTAAAAAAATAAATTTAAGATCAATATGATACAATTAAAGTTTAAGCTGTTTAATTGTTGATAAGATAAAATTTAAACATCAATTAAGACAAATATTAAAGTTTAGAATATTCATTTATAAAAAAAGTTTAGAGGGGTTAAAAGTTTTTTTTCCCTACTAGTAATAATAATATACGAAACTGAAGACTATGTAAATTATTTTTATTGAAGAAAATACTATTTTTGTGCTTATAGTTCTTTATATGTTCATTTAATTTATGTTATAAACAGCTAACAAAACATAGGCCTTTGTACTATACCATCGTTTTCTCTCCTCAACACTAACCCACGATTGTTTTTGTACACACCTAACCTAACATATAAATAAATGAGTGTAGGACATAGAAGCAACTAATTTCACTTTCTTTCCTTCTACATCATGTACTATACGATTACGGTGTATATACACTAAACAAAAGTATAATTTGCAGATATTCTAATAATATATATACTTAATATTTTAATTTTTTTTCTTATTATATCATATTACTACTATATCAATCACTCACCTTTAAATGCAGAGACTTTTTTTTCCATTCAACAAAATAAGATTAATTTTATATATTATAAAAAATATAAAATTAATAATAATATTTTTTTTAATACATGCAAGAATAAGTTTTTCAGATTATTATTTTTTGAAATAAATTTTCCAGAAATAAAATCTCTAAAATAGAATTTCTGAAACATATAAAATACATTTAAAAAACACGTTTAAATAACATATGCTTTTAGAGTGCAGTGAAGACCAGAAGTGTGGCAGGGACAGGCAAAGGTGGTTGTGGTAAAATAAAGGAGGGTATTTTAGTCTTTTAGTGTTGGTACTGGTGCCATCACTAATACTGGTATGCAGTTAAATGAAACTGGAATGTCGTGTCTGTTAAGTAAGGGTATTTTAACCAATAAAAATGAATCATTAATGATTTAAAAATTCTCAGAAATACCGCAATAAATGCTTCTTAAAAAAAAGTTGAGGCTTAATTAATTTTACTATGTATAATAACATGGTAGCACCAACTAACCTGTTACCCAGAGAAGCGTGCAACTTGACGATGGTGTTTTCCTCTTCAGCCGAAATGTTCCCTCTTTTAAGGTCAGCTCTCAAATAGTTAATCCATCGCAGTCTGCAACTCTTCCCACACCTCAACAATCCTTCAAAAAATTGGTAATGCAAGTCAGAAAGAAAGAAAGCAATTGATTAATAACACAAGTTGATTAGTAGTTATTGAAGAATGAAACAAATTTTTTGTAGTGTACCTGCATTCTTAGGCAATGACCTCCAAGAACCTTCTCCATTGGCCTGAATGTATTTTGCCAGGATCTGATCTTCCTCTGCTGTCCACCTCCCCTTCTTCAGCCCCACTTTCTGACAACAAGGAGCTCTTCCCATGTGTGGTGAGGTTGAAGAAAAATAGAGGGATAGTGGTGAGTGTGTGTGTGAGTAGAGTACTAGAGAGTGGAAAATGCGGTGGAGAAGGAGAAGTGCATGATGTGTGTAGTGTGTTTTGTCCTTTAGAAGTTGCAAAACGAGCCACTCGTGTTTCTAGTTTTTGGAAAGCTGAAGTGTAAAAAGGGCATTGGACTGTAAATGAATTTATAGAACTGGAAAAGCGGTGCAGAGAGGTGGGGCTAGTGATGGAGACATATCTGTGGTGGCAGATTGTGCCACGTTGGCTGTTTCTGAATGCTACAGTCGTGGCTCAACCACCGTCGACAACCTCGTGACGGGGCTTCCATCCCCCACGTTGTTGCTATACTGTTTGCTAGGAACATCCTCGATTAAACTTCCTTTCCAACATCCTCATTCCTCCAAAACACTAATCTTCTTCTATTAACTTACAGTTATTATACTTATAGGTCACTCATTTATTTTTGTTAAAAAAATATCATTATTATTGCTGGAGATTACAACTATCAACAAATCAATTTAAATTCAGTTTAAACTTTATCTTCTAATTTATGAAAGATAAATTCACTTAATAACATTATATTCAAAATTTATTTTTTCAATTTTCCTAATCATAAATAGAAACCAATTTTTAGAGATTAAAATAATTAGTGACAATAATAACTAAATTAGAAACCATTTTAAAAACTAAAAAAAAATGGTTTCTAAATTAGTTTATATGATTGTTAAATAGTTTTTAAATTGGTATCTAATTAGCAATCAAGGTTTTAGCTACCAATTATTTAGTTTCTAAATTTGGTAGCAAAAACATTTGTTGTTAATTAGATATCAATTTATAAACTATTTAACAAAAATAGAAACTAATTTATAAACCAAATTTTTTTAGTTTTTAAAATGGTATCTAATTTAGTTACTATTGCAACTAATTATTTTGATCTCTAAAAATTAGTTTCTATTTCATGATTTTCTTGTAGTGTAATGTGTTCTCTATTAGACTTTTGTAAGATGAAGGAGATAGTTGTTAGATTTTGTATATAATGATTAATTATTTTTTGTTTTTAAAATTAATTTTTACTTAATTATTTTTTAGTATGATGATTATTTCTTTGAAGTGTATTAACCTAATTTAATATATAAAGAAATACGCCAACTCTTGGGAGAGAATATTCCTATGTATTTATTTTCTTGTAATTATTGTGCAAATAAAATAAAATCTATTCTGGTAAATTTAAAAACTACACTCCAATCTCTTTTTTTAAGAGCTTTCTGTACTGCAGCTTTCAAATTTTAATAAAATGCATCTTCCTATTTAATTATTGAACATGCATGTGGCACATGTCTCTTTTAAATATTTGTACAGTGAATCATGATCAAAAGGATTGATATATTGAAGAGTATTGAGTGTGTGATAAATGGTATAACTTGTAATATAACCTTGTTTTACCATCAGAAACTATGCCTCAACTGGAAAACCAAATATGTCACCATCAACCGCTCCTTCATCTTCATTTTCATCATATCTATAGTTCATGTTTTTCACATGGAATTGGAGAGCTCACCCCCAAAGACATTTTACCCAATTATTTCACCCTTCCATAATTTTATTTTCACGGGAAATATATTTTATACTATGTTTGTTGGATGTTAAAATTTGTAATAGAGTTTGAGTATCTCTTAAATATTTTTTTTATATATATATATATATTATTGATAAAAAAAACATGTTATGTTAATTAGATTTATTAAAAAAGTAATAATTATCAAATTATACTTCATTATTATATACAATTATTATATAATATTGTGCGATATTATACACAATTATATATAATTAATTTAATAAATTATAAAATCTCATGATTAGTGAATCCTACCTAATTGAATTGTAATTTGGAGATAAAGTCTTCCTATATATATTATACACATAAAAAAAATAAGAATTTTTTTTTTTATATATATTTTTATAAAGTATATGATTTTTAACATTCCTTAAATGTTTTACTTTAATATTATTATTTTCTGTTAATAAAAAAAATAGAGTATATTGACAACTGCACTAGAAAAATCAAACAAATGGTTGGCATGATTGGAACTGTGTGTCTGAGTTATGGTCGTGGTTGTGCACAACCTTCCCTAATCACTAGGGCCACCGAAGTAATGATTTTTTAGTACTCATCTCTCTGACCCATCACTACCAGACTCTACTCTCTCCCGCAACAATGCCATTTTTTTTCTGTCCTCAACTCAGATGCAAAAAATGGAACTTAAACTTCTGAACATCGCCATTGCCATTTTACATAAATACAAAGTAACTTCCTATATTTGTATCAAAATATCACTTTCTCACTTCACATCATACAAATAAAAATAATGTAAACATCAAATTACTACTTTCTCATATTTAAAAAGACTCAAACGGAATATCATAATATAAAAGAATAAATTTCATTTTAAAAAACTTGAAGATGTATAAAAAAGTAAGTCAGGAATGAAAGTCAATAAAAAATATTACATATAAAAGTAAAGTTGTATTTTCGAGAAGGTTAAAATAGTAAATGTACTAATAAATCTTTAAATCATTATTAGTTATATATATTAAATAATAAATACACACAAAGAACAAATATATTACTGTAGAAGCAAAATTATTAATTCTCAACCTTTGTTTAATAATTACAAAATGTACATATTTAATTTTAGCTTTATTATAGATACTTTTAAAATGATACCGTTTTAAGATTAAGATAAGTTAAGTTAATATATTAAGATTATTATATTTTTTATATTTTATATTTTAATTTTAAAAATATATTTTATTTACGTACATATAATCAAGTTAAATATTTCATAATTTAGTTAATTTAGTTACATTTACGTCTATTCTTTATATTGTATTTTCTATTTTAGATGATGAATTGATATTTGCATGTCGGTATACATCATTGGGTACTCTAATGCTATGGTCGAATCCTCTACCGTCGATACATCTCAGAAAATCGAAAAGTACTCTTGAATGATATGTTTAACATAATCATTATATAAAATACATGTCTAATACTAATTTTAATTCGGTAAATCATGCTCAATAGTAAAGGAACACATTGACACTATAAATATACATTCAAAGACAAGGCAAATGTACACATTTTAATAGCATTTATTACTCCAACCAATGATAATAGAGCACTGACTTAAGCGTCGGGTACCTTTTGCAGGTACCCTCCATTCTGACCGAGGCCGAAGACTAAGACATGGGAGAGATCGAAGAATAAGATCCAAGAGAGATCGGAGACCGAATTCAAATAAGAGACGCACATAAGAAAATATCTGCATTGTAACGATTGAGACTTTCTCAACACACATTTTACTATTTAATTTTATTATTTCATGAATTTGTTATTATTTTTTTAAACAATTTTTACATGATAATGTAAGTTGAAAGAATTTATTTATTCATTAATTGAAAGCTGAAAGCCATAACATGATAAATAGATTATGGTCAAAATAATAATAATCACATGATCAAGACAAGTGAAATATCTATTAAGAAAAAATCCAACATTCTATAATTTTGATTTTAAGCATTGAAAATTTTAAAACATATAATATGATTCATGCATCATTTGTAAGACGAATAATTTTAACAACAAATCATGTAAGAAACAAGTGTTATGTCGGTCAGACAATACAACACTATGTAATCTTTCTTTATGTCTAAAAAAGTGTTCACATGATTGATCATTATTGTTCCTCAACCAAATCAAAATAGTTCCAATTTTTACTGTGTAACATAGTGCTAGATGGTATAACACCAATGATAATATAGATAGAGTCAGTTGACCTAAAGTCGTTTCTCAACAAATCCAATTATGAATCCAATCAAACAATGTTCAAAAGTTGTTTGTAAGAAATAACAATAAAGTATATAGGGATTTGTGACTGTTTGAATAGAAAATAAAATATAAGAGATGATAGAAAATACTAAAAATAGATTGAGTCTCAAGTTCATTCATTAGTGAATTCTTTAAATTGATATATATGTCTCTTGTTTTGTATAGTTAAGTTTTGAATGAAAAATTAGAAAGTTTCCTTTCATTGTACATAGTCTTTCTATAGGTTTTGCATATTCCAAATTTACATAACAAAAATTATTTTGTTCAAACACCTATCAAAATTGTTTCAAGATTTCCATCATGATAAAATACCATATCCAATATTCCCCTCCAATTGACATTTTAGCCTCCTTTTATTTTAAGATGATGAACATTTTTTTTAATTGATAGTTTCCTTTTTTTTCACCTATGTCAAGCACAGACTTGTTGTATTAGTTTAATAAAAACTTATATATTTTTAGGTTATTTTTGCTTGAGTACTCCAAATGAATATTTCAAATAATTATCATTTATCTTTTCAAAAAATGTACTTTATTTAATATAAACCGCTTGTAAACATTTGGTGGGGTTGAAAATTAAAACTTATTTTCCTAAATCTATGAACCACTTTGACTTTTATGTAATTTTTTTTCGTTATGGTTAACTAATAAAACTTTTCGTGCCAACAAGTTTATGAAACAAACACTAAGTTTCTCTTTTTAATGTAATATAGAGATTAACATAAGTCAAATCCTAAGAACATATGTTAATTGAATTCATGGTTTGATATTCTTCCTTCATTAACTAAGATTGGGATTTGGATGAAGTTTAAAATAAAAAAATAACAAAGTAGACTATCTAATGACAATTGTCTATTAAACCTTCTACCATCAGTTGAAATATGGAAACTAAAATCAAATCAAAACTGTACAAAAGAGCTAAATAAAAACTAGAAATATAAATAAAAAATGGAATTAAATGGACAGAAACTAAAATTACAGTAGCGATGAAACAAAAAACATAATATGTATTAGAAAAATTGTAAATGAAAGAAACTGTAAACAATAGAAATTAAAATAAAATGGTAAAATTCTTCAAAGAAAGAAAACTGTAAACAATAAGAATAGATTGTCTAGTGAAAAAAAAAGTAAAGCTTGTAATCGAAAACATAACATGACTAAAATTAAAATTGTAATGAAAATGAACTAAAATTGAAATTAATTAAACGCATAAGCTTAAATGTAAATGCAGAATTAGAAGGAATTACAATAAAGAGAAGAAAATATTATTCGAGAAATGCAAAATAGTAAACGAAAATTATGGTCAAATTATCTTTAATATCTTTAACCTTGAATGTAAAAAACACATATCTGAATTCATTGTTTAATGAAAAAAAAATGCACTACCAATTGATTTGTATATTTTCTAAAATGATTTAAAAGAAGAAAACAACTTTGAAAAGAACATTGCTTAACAAATTTTCGTATTCATTTGAAATGGTATCCATTTCAAGGATTCAATCATCTTTCAAATGTAAATTTAGAGAAGAAAAAAAACTATTAGAATATAAAACATAAAGAGCATATGAGAAAACTCGAGATAAGGAAGATAGAAAAATGAAGAATTGAAAAAACAGATAACTAACTAAACTGTACAAACTAAAACGTAAATGTGAAGTTATCTATCTACCAGTTTTCTCTTCAGTTATTCCCAATTTATAAAGATCTGAATCACTATAAATGGACCTAAGCTACAACAAAAATTGGGTCCTCCAAAAATCTGTTACAACAAGATATTATTCTAGATTGTCTTCCAGCATTTAATGGTTTCTGTATTCAGCAACTTAGATAGATTCTTTTTTTCTTTTAATTAAACACTTCCAATCTTCATGATCCAATTGTTTTCATCAAAACTCCAAAGTTCAGGATATGATGTATATACAAAATTTAGCTGAAAATACTGTTTTTTATACAAGATTTGTTCCGACTTTTATTTATTACGGAAAATGCAAGTGTGCAAAAAATTAAAAAAGTAAAACTGGTTAAAAAATACAATAAATTTATAAAAATATTAACAAAATCAAGTGTTACCATTAAACATTCCCATTGAACACCTAAATGAAAAAAAAAAAAAAAAAACCCTTAAAAAAAAAAAAAGATTTTTTTTTTTTTTGTTTTAAAAAAATTATAAAAATTTTATTTATTAAAAATATATTTTTTATTAT
>Ga0123342_1000299_pt1 | contig 73603 bp, 38 predicted proteins | sample Turbeawhitnodule_FD_89960 | JGI IMG/M metagenome (GOLD analysis project Ga0123342, IMG submission 89960) | Root nodule microbial communities of legume samples collected from Mexico - Turtle bean Mexico white nodule | ecosystem: Host-associated > Plants > Roots > Nodule | place: Mexico: Nepantla... | reverse complement strand
TATTTTTTACAAAATAAGAGTAATTATAAATATTATATATTGGAAAAAATAATTAACTCAAACTTACAAAAAAATATATCATAACTCATTATTAAAATATTTTTTATTGACAAGGATAAATTTGTAAATTTACATTTTATATTTTTAAAATAATTTCTAAATTATCTTCTAACTATCACATTACTCACAAATTTCAATAAACAATCCTCACAAATCCACTCTATCATCCCTCAATCCAAACAACCTCACACATCCTCACACATCCCTTCTAATCCTCTCTAATCCACTCCCTCCCCTCTCCACAAATCCCCACCCCCAATCCAAACAGGGCCTAAAAGATATAATGAATTATTTTCAAAATTTAAAAATTCAAAAAATCAGTTTTAAATTTAGAGAATTAAAATAATTATTTTAAATTTAAGATACCTAATATCAATTTTACATCTTTGAAAGATAAAAATGTCACTTTAATTATAAGAATTAAATAAATTTAGATATTTCAATTCAATTCTTATTTTGGTCCATTGAGTTCTAAAAAATCCTATATTTTTAATTAAGTTTTTGTCATTTAAATTTTATTTCATCATCCTGTTTAGTTATTTTCACTTGTTATTTTTTTTAATACTAGACAATATAGTTTTGTGAGTAAAATACCATGTGACTTTTATCATTGGAGGAGGATAGAGGATAAACAAAAATTAAAAGAAAAACAAAACAAAAATCTAAATCCGAAGTTGAGAAACTACAAAACAAAGGTGAAATTTGAGTTGTGTACAGATGTGATGTCGTGGAGATAACAAATTTTAACGAATTTACTTATATTTAACCCTAATACTTATTTTGTCATTATTATTTTGTTTTTCAACCCCACATTTATTCTCTCGTCTATCTGAAAATCATATTTAAATTTTCATTTTATTTTCCTTTTCATTTTTGTTTACCTCCGTCCAATAATAAAAGTTGCATGTTAGGTTAACTATATTGTTTAATATTAACATAAAATAATATGGAAAGACAATTAACTAAGGTGAAGATGAAATTAAATAACATAAAAAATTAAATAAAAAATATAATTTTTTTAATACTTAATGGAAAAAAATTAGTAATAACAACTTTAATTTCAAATAAGTTTGAGAAATTCTCTACATGATAATTTTCTTTTTCTTTTTCTCCCCAATTTTATCTTCAGTGTTTACAGATTTTCTTACCTACAAAAATGTGTTTCTAAAATCCAGCTACTGGAGAATTGAATTCCCATAGAACATCAATAAGATAAGAAAGTTGATATTCGGGTTCCCAAAAATCAAATTTCCTTATATTACTGCTAAAAATAAAGCCAAAACAGTCCACTTGGAACTTTTTTTCCCTATCCATACCATTACGGGGAAAAAAAGTGTGAAAACATCAGTTATTTGCAGTACCAAAATTCGAAATGAAAAGGAAGTGCATTCAATAACCTGGTCCATGTCGTTAGAAAAAGGCAAAGTTATTCCAAAGATTACTTTCTTTCTTCCATTCTCTTTAACCTTTGAATCACGGATCGTCGGTGGCGATCTCGCGCAGACTCCTCAAAAGGTAACACGTGTCGCTCTCTAACGGTTATACTGTAAAGCACAGGTTAAACTAGAAGCACCTGATAAGCGCCCCCCAGCGCCAACAGCACACAGAGAGAGAACCCTCTCCGTTCCCACCCAGCCAGCGCATGCTCCATTCTGAAAATTCCTTCGCAATCTTCTCAATTTCTCCGTCAACAATCCCAACATGCTTTCGCTCCCACTCTCGCTAGGGTTTTAGCTCACCCTCGCGACTAAAGCGATTTCTTCGTTAACCTATTTTCACCTTCTAGGGTTTCCTCAACCGCCATGGCCGAGTGGCAATCTCTCCTCCAGTCGATTCTAGTCGGCCTCATTTTCTCTTACCTTCTCGCCAAGCTCATCTCCATCGTCGTTTCCTTCAAGGAAGACAACCTCACCGTCACGCGCGCTGCCGCTTCCACCGCCGCCGCACGCGGGGAACCCGAGGCTGCCAAACATGAACAGGTAGTTCCCGATTCCGCGGCCTCGCTCAGGTTAGAGGAGCAGTCCGTGGTGGCCGAGCACGGTAGCGTGAGGAATGATAGTGACGGCGACTACGACGATGATGATTGGGAAGGTGTGGAAAGCACCGAATTGGACGAGGCATTCAGCGCCGCGACGGCGTTCGTTGCCGCCGCCGCTGCCGATCGGCTCTCGCAGAAGGTGTCGAGCGACGCGCAGCTCCAGCTTTACGGGTTGTACAAGATTGCGACTGAAGGTCCCTGCAGCACGCCCCAACCTTCGCCCCTCAAAATGACCGCACGTGCTAAATGGTATATTTTTCGCTATTCTCTGTTCTTATACTTGCTTTCTGCAAAAGTGACACTGTAGAGGAAAAGAAAAAAAGAGAAGGAAGTGAAGTAGTATAAAGTAGTAATCTTTCGTGTTCTTCTGTGTGTTTATTTAGCATGTGTGAAATGCGGAATTGGCGATCATTGAGCTTGGTTTGGATGTATTTTTAGTTTGTACTATTAAAGCTGAGGCTGATACCACACATATGAATCCTCTTTGTCTTTTTTCTTTTTTGGTTTTTTCTTTTTGTGTAAGTAATGGCAACTTTTTTTCAGCCTAAGTGTTTGCGGTATATCTGATGTACTATTATGGAATATTGTATGCCAATGTTCAACTACTGTTTTTTCCCCTTACCTGTGTTATTGCCCCCTCCTTTGTAGGCAAGCATGGCAAAAATTGGGCGCTATGCCTCCTGAAGATGCAATGCAGAAGTACATTGATATTGTGACTGAACTATATCCTACTTGGCTTGATGGTTCATCTTTGGTGAGCCAAAATGCTTTTTCTTCTTTAGCCTTGGATGGATGAATCACTAATTTCTTCGAAAGGAGGAAAAATTATATTTAGAATCAAAGTAGTATGTTTAATTACATTCTTTGTGTGTTTATTTTTGCATTGCTCTGCCTAACTCTTAGAGCTTCTGGAACAGAGGAGTAGAAGTGGCGATGGTGCTGGCTCAGAGGCTAAGGGACCAATGGGGCCAGTTTTCAGTACTTTTGTTTATGAAGAAGAATATGGCAGTGACTCGTAAGATTCCTAAAACTGAAAATAATTTGTTCTGGGAGTGTATGTGTGTGTGTGGTGCTTAATGTAATTATAATGATGTTTCCTTGGTGACACTAATGTATTTAGAATGGCGGGGTATCGTGAAAGGATAAGTCAGAGGGTTTAGTTTCTTTGCTAATTTGCTTTGGTCCTACAAGATTTCTCAATGCTATTTGTGAATTTTTACGTCTGTTTATTATGAAGTTAAAAAACTATCATGCATATAAATCATGTTCATTGCTGATCACAACTTACCAGTGTGTACTTTCTAGCAAAATCACATATATAACGGTAAAATCTTGAATGTAATGGTTTTGATGCTTTATTTTTTATAACTAATTAACTAACACAATTACACTTTGTGTGTATTCTCTCTTGATGGGAAATTTTTCACCTATTTTTGGAATGGTTTCTATCGTTTACTTGATAATGGTACTAGACTACTAATACAAATCCTTCTGAAGTATTTATATTTTATATGGATGCAGTTCATGTTTCATTTCCACTTTCTTGTACATCACCTTGTCTTTACGCTAATCATCAACCCTCACCTATCACTAAACTCCTTACGCCGTTGACATTTTTGGGGGATTATATGAGCTGATCACGAGGTTTTTTTGAAGATATAAATTGTCAAACTTAATATATACAAAGTATCGATGATATTTTTTGATGATTAATAACTTTTGAACAGCCACAAAGTAATACAAATCAGTAGTTAGGATAGGATGCTTCATCATCAAAAGGGTACTGTTTACGGAATGAACAAAATATTGATAGGCATATTGATTTTTAATTTTCTTCCTTTACAGGCAAATGGAAGCCATTCATGGATTTGCCAGGGAAGGAGATATGGCTAATCTGCTCAAGTGTATTGAAAATGGTGTTTCAGTTAATTTAAAGGGTGAGTTATTTATAATAGCTATTTTCCTTGTGTATACATTATTCTCTACCGTGGTGTGAGTTGTCTGTAATTTTTTTTGTTTTGGTTTTTGAATTGATCAAGCTCCTAATAAAAACTTGTGTCTAGCACTAGAAAGTACAGTCAGTGATCTAGTAAAGCATCATCTACCTGAATTTTTGCAGCATTGTTTGATAAGTCTAACATGAATAAATTTGTTTTCACTGTTTTTAAAACCAAAGGCAGGTGCTATGTTTTTGTTCTGACTTATGAGTTACAACCCAAAACCCAAGCCATAATAGGTACACACGCTAAGCTACTAATTGAAATACTTCTTACCCTGGTTAGCCTAAGTTGCTCAAAACATATTTAGCAAGATCCTTTGACGAAACAAATTGTGTTACCAAAATTTCGTTAGTCAGCACAGTCCTGGAACTTCAACAATCACTATATATATTGTTCCCATACATCACAATATTTAATGCAATTCAATATATTCATGACGAGTCTCCTATAGCTGCAGAATTCCCCATAGTTACTAAAAAAATCCTAGAGGGGACTATAAATCTAGCGGAGGCCTGTAAAAGAAACAATGTTCTTGGAAGGACCATAACCCCCAATAGCATGCAACTCAGTTGCATGATAACATGGATAAACTAAGAGTGGTGAGTTGTATAAACTAAGGGCATAACCGGCATCATGAGCTAGAAAGGCCACAACATTGCAAGGGTAGTTCTTTTCTATCAAAACTCCATTAGAATATGCTAAGATAATGAAGATGGTTGATGACCACTTCATTAAAATGTAAACTGCAACAACTAAAAGCCTTATTCTACCTAGTGGAGTCAATTACATGGATCACCTTGTTGAAGGCTAAAACTTCAGAGATATTATTTACCACGAGATACCAAAACAACTTCCTTGAATGTCCTTCAATAAAATAAAATGTAGGAGAGAATAAAAACCAGGAAACTTATAAGCCAACCATGGTAGTAGAAACAGTAATCTTTGTTTTGTCTAAAGTGAGATTAGTTACATACAGGTAAACCTGGAATATAACAATCTGTCATTAGAAAAGGTTTAAAAATTGAATATTGTAGGGGTCACTAGAGAACCAAAATATGATGGGGGCAGCTTCACCTTGTTTCAAACCTTCTCCTAAGGGCAACTCATCCCTCAGGAGTGGTTCCATGAAATGGAAAATCTTTCCTTATCTTTCAAGGGAAGAGTTGCCCTTAGGATAAGGTTTTTAAACAAGGTGAAGCTGCCCCATCATATTTTGGTCTCTAGTAACTTACAATATTAAATTTTTAAACCTTTTCTATTTACAGATTATTATATTCCATGTTGACCTGTATGTAATTATTCTTACTATTGAAGAAATTATTATTATTGTTTCTGCCATGGTTGGCTTATAAGTTTCCTGATTTTTGTTCTCCTCTACATTTTATTGAGGATATTCTAGTCATGATTTATCTTCTCATCTTTCAAGGTGGCTCTATCTTGTTGATAGCATTCTCTGTGCACTATTGGCTACTTGTAATAGATAGCTCTTTCCTCCTTGATGTGTAATTAGGTGCATACAAGCTGCTACTACTCCCGCTGACAGATATTGGACTCTAACATGGATCCCCCACTATTTCATAGAACATATTCATTTTGAATGATGATCTTATAATTTTTAAATTCTACCTTCCATTCTATAATGCATTTCAAAATTGAAATAATAACTCCTCCTGTCACAATTCACAACTAAAATATTGTTAAACAAAAATCTGTAACATCCATAACATAATAGCTTTTTAGTGATCATATGAGTACAGAGACTTGTTTTCACTAGCAAATAATATTTAACAACTAAATATAGAAAAATAATTAAAAATCATAAAAGTAGTAAAACAAGCCACCTTGATAATCTTTTTAACTAAACTATAGAAAATGATTCTTAATCAATTTTCAAAGGACTCTGACAATGAGTTGGTATTTGTGCAAATCTAAACACCAAATGATATTTGGCAAAGCTGTATAAAATTATTTAAGGACAAAATTCCTATATTAATGCTTAGAACTCTAAAATACACCTTCCCTAAAAAGAAAATATGCTGGAAACTGTTTCTTCAATTTTCAGATTGAGTATAACTTAAAAGGAGTCAAAATAAGCAAATTCCCAGGAATTGAGAGCATTTGTCTTCTTTGGAGTACCATACCATCCCTTACTAAAATGGGTAGGCTGTAAAGTGTATCTGGATTACGAAAAGATATTTAGAGTAGAGAGAAGTTGGAGAAAGGTAGGAAAGAATGTAACAAAATGTGAAGAAGGTGAATGAAGAAGAATTTGAAAAGATGGTTCTTGTGACAACAGTTCCTATTAATTTATTTCTCCAAATTACACAACTGACATTTCTTTTTCTTTTTTCCATTTGTTGATTATTGAAAGCTGAGAGTTCCAATAGTAGTCAGCAAGCCTATGCAACTTGCTTGAAGGTGCATTTGAAGATACACAAAATTGACTGATAATTGATGTGACACAAAAGGAATTAATCTTCTAGGACATGCTTTAGTAATTTCCTTTTTAATTGTGAAAATTAGCTGAAGTGGAGAAATCTGTCTTGTTACATGTTCAACCTTCAATTTAATTTTTGTTCCCGTTTGTTCTCCTGGTTCCTACATTTGTGGGCGAAGAGTTATACCAGTGATTTAGTGTGTATTTTATTTTCTTTTGTTTAAATATGAAAGCTTGATACATAGTAAGAGAAGTAGCTATATTCACTCTAGTTGCATTTTCTTTCACAAGTTTGATACACAGTAAGGGAAGTAGGTGGTATAACTATGCAAAGTCTTGATTAGTTTAACCATAGAGGATACAGCAACATTGGTCATCAGATGATATTAGGGATGTGGAGAAAAGTGTTTCTCCCGTGATTGCCAATTAGTCCCTAAAGGTTCCTCCGCAATCTCATTGTGATTGATATTTGCTGTGTCGTGCCAGTGGCTTATCAAATTAATATTTGCTTTTGACTACTGTTATTATTTTTCCTTTCTATATCAACATGCGTTTTTGAAATGAATGCAGACAGTGAGGGCCGGACACCATTACACTGGGCTGTGGATCGTGGCCACCTTAATGTCACAGAGTTGCTTGTGAACAAGAATGCTGATGTGAATGCCAAGGTATTCTATATGCTTTAGAATTAATAATCTACGCATTAACGCCAGGAACTACTCATATTTCTTGATGACATTGTCGTAACTCCTCAGAATGAAAACAGAGCTGAACCTTAATTGGATTCTGAAGCAGACAAACCTCACTGCAGAGGTTGAATAATATCGAAGTTTAGCTTAGGCTTTTGGATATGCTTTTTTGCATGTTACAGTTAATGATACTGATGTAATAGCCACTTTCTGTTGATATTATGTTTTCTTTTTTGGAAGGATAATGATGGACAAACTGCCTTGCATTACGCTGTTACGTGTGAGAGAGAAGGCATAGCTGAGTATTTAGTGAAGCATAATGCAGACATAAATTCAAAAGATAATGATGGGAGTTCACCGCGAGACATCTCTGAGCCAAGCTGGCCATGTTTGCAGCACGTGGAGGAAGTAAACTGATTGCTTGTTTGCTTCATGCTGGATCTGGCCAATGCAACCATTTACCCTAATCCCTTCAGGATGTACGTGTCTATATATAACTATTTTTTTTTGTCCTTACTCATGGTGTATACACCCTTTTCTGTCTGTGCACCGCTTAGGTAATTGTTCATCAGGTGTATTCTGTTTTATTATTGTTCCTTTGCCCAATTCAAAGATATAGAAGGAAACTAGAAACAGTAACAGGGAAAGGGAGAGAATCTATAACGATATACGTTCCTCGGGAAACCTTCTACCCCTTCTACTGAAGGTGATATAGATTTACAGGCTTATGTTAGGTCTTAAATTGGCGTTAAGATTATTCCTGTGAAATCTTTGGTTGATCATGTTGTCGCAAGTACGTGGAATCTGATGTTTTGCCCCCTCTCTCTTCTCCCCTCCCTTCCGCTCCACCTTTTTCAAGAAAAACAGCTTCTCTGAAGACACTGGTAATTTTTACAATAATAAGTTAATCATAGAACGTGATGAGGGGAGAAAGGTTGGTAATACCTTTAGACGAGTTTGATTATACACATTAACGTATCAAGTTAGTCAATGTATTAGATATCCGAAAAAACCATAATATTTTTTGTTTATACATTAGAAAAAACAGAACAAGGCATGGGCTTGAAAATGTTTTGTTTTTTATTAGTAAATAAGTAGAATTAAAGATAAAGAAGCATGATAAAACGTTTTTTTTTTGTGCAGGCGTCATATGCCACTGAAATTTCAAGGGCAGACATTATTTAAAGAGCAATGATTTTGTTGTACGTTTATGCATAATTTTTAGACAACTATTAGAAATAATAATTGTTATGAACATGTCAAAAAATCGTACGCCTCTTAAATAGATTCAAAATTATTTTAATTTTTTGTCAGGTCTAGCAGTTCTGTTTTCATTATGTTTAATTTTGAAATTATTTTTAATCGAGCTGAAATTAACCGAAGGTCTTTAATTTTTTTCATAATAATGTATATTTAAACTCTCGGGGTCATTTTTAACCCATAGTTGCCGTCAGACACGAGCTAGCTTTGACCTCATTAACAAGGATGAAGCACTCTTCCAACCTTATCATGCTGTGTTGCACAAAATCAGATTTCTCAAGAATTTCCACTCAAACTTAATATTTCAGCATATCTTTTGGAAAGGCGACCAGTGTGCGAACCAGCTAGCAAAGCTAAGAGCTCAATGTAATGATAATCTTAGGATTTTGGATACTTTTCCTCTGATTTAGCTCATAGTGTGAGTTTCATTACCCACATGTCAGTAATTTGTTTTCTCCTTTCTACGTTTTCTTTTCATATAAAAAGACACGCACTTTCACACTATTTTTTAACCCAGTTATATTCAGATCTTAACTTCTAATAAATTATAAACAATATGTCTTTATAGTGGTTATTATTAAACTAATAAACATGGTACATGGAAGTTTGTCATTTTATAATATTATAAAATTATCTTATACCATTTATGGATAATTTTTATGAGTAGATCGTATAGGAAAATTATACTATCAATTAATTAAATATTATAGATACTATTTTTAATATAATTGAATATACTACGTGATCACTTATAATTAAAATAACAACGGTTTATATTGTTAGTGGATAGACTATTTAGTATTACATTAGACTTTACTTTATATATACTTTTAGAATAAAATTTCATGACTGTTCTTCTTACCCACGCATATTTAGACGGTAAAGATTAACCACTTTGTTACTTACTCTTAAAAATTAAAACAAGAGACAAATCTAACATTTAGAATTTAGAGACCCAACTAAGTTGGTTAGCATCCCTTGTGGTATATTAATGGAATCATAAGCTCGTCTTTCCTCTAAACTAGTATAAACTCAATGTAAAATATCAATGTCTTCATCACCTTAATGGATGAAAGCAAATTCGAGGAATAAGATAAAAATGAAGTAGCACATGAACATATTCAAGCTAGAGAAAAGAAATGAGTTCGAGTTTTCTCAACAAATAACTGAAAAACCCCAATGACACTTTCATCAAGTTTCTTAATGGCGATTAGCTGATTTTTTGATGTTGTAAAGACAAAAAAAAAATCCTTAGTTCTTCTCATAAGGTTCGTGAATACATTCAAGAAGGAATATGAATAATAAATTCATGGTGAAGAATACGTGGCAAGTAAAAGATTGTGGTTAAAATTTCATTTCTGATATCTTCTAGCAATCCATGCAGAAGAAATCACATTAAAAGGGAAGAACCATTAGTTAAAGATGTTAAGAGAAAAATATTTAAATGAGAGACATAACTTGTGAAAGTGCTATCTTTTTTTAAAGAAAACTTTTTTTTTCATACAACCAGAGATCACTCCCTCTATCTATTTTACTTTCTTTTTTTTATCATCTTTCAAAATATTTTTGTTCTTATCCTTTCTTTCTTTTTTTATGTATTTTTCTTTGTCTACTTCTCTTTTGCAGTGGTCCTTGACTTCTAAATAGAGACATACAAGTTTTCTTCCATCTACGTATATCACTAGTTACTCAATGTGAGGTCATTTACCTTCTTTATTACCCTAGGTTACGTGAGTTTTAAGCATGGAACAAATATGTTTGACATTCTATTGATCCTTTATTTTTCTCTAATTTTAGGAACATTATAGGTAATTATTTTAGGGTGTGACTTATCTTTACGACTACTTTTATTCACAACCAATACTAATTTATTTAGACGTAACTATTATTATAAATGGAAAAAGAATTCTCAAAAGATCGTATATATATATATATATATAAAATTAGTCTACAATTATTTTTAATTTATAATAAATATCATATTTTAAAAGAAAATAAAAGATGAAAATAAAAAAAATATTTCTTTTGTTTATATGGATAATAAATTTGCTCTTACATGTGAAGATTGTTAAAAGTCTTCTGAATTTCAATTCTAGAAATCCACGTGATAGATTGAGCAAGGATGATTGTTAAGTAAATGGATAATTAGGATACATTTCTTTATCTTTATTTTAATTATTAATTTTGTTTTTAAATGTATGATTTGAAACGATATTCTGATTTGTTCTTCATTTCACTGCATGACATTTGTTTTCAACTGCATAATCCTATTCTATTATCTGCTTATTACAATCAATAAAACAATGTTACCTCTTTTTACATGTCAAAACTCTTTGTTAGTGAAATAAATATTTACTCGGTTTTAGTAAAATGTGCTAAGTATTATTTGATTTTGATTTATGCAGCATCAACCATTTAAATATTATTGTATTGTTCGGTATACTTGGTCCACAATCCAAGTAGTCATATCCTCGCCCAAATAATCTGACACTAACACTAGTACAAAAATAAGAAAAGAACGCTCCTTATTTAATGCGATTCAGCGCTTAAACGCATTCGTAAAAAACGCGGTGGCATTTTTAAAATTATTTTGATTTACAAATGCGGTTATTTAAATAACCGCATTTGTAAATCAAGAGCTTCCATTTACAAATGCGGCTAAAAGTAATAGTCGCATTTGTAAATCAAAAAGCTTGATTTACAAATGCGATTTTTAAGTTTAGCCACATTTGTAAATGATTTTTACCCTAAAAATTTTACGCGCTCAATAGTTTCATTCATTCTCCGTTTGCGCTCATATCTGTTCTTCATTTTCTCTGGTTGCGAAGTTTTGCATTTTCGAAGGTACGTAACTGCATTGTCCCTCATTCTCTTGTTTCCATTGCTCCTAACAACTGCATTGAACTCCAATGGCTTTCGCTTTCCATATTGCTTTAGTTTTTAATGGGTTTCGCTCTGCATTTTGAAGGTGTACTCTTCCATTGCTTCCACCGCTGTCGCATTTCGCTCTCGCCGCTCCGCCACTGCTTCCGCGGCCGCACTCGCCGCCGCTGCCGTGTTTCCTCTTCTCCCCTTCCACTCTTCACCAACAACGTGCCCTTAAAACCCCAGCTCATTCAAAAGAATATACAAATGCGGCTATTTCAAATAACCGCATTCGTAAATCGCATTTACAAATGCGGCTCTATAGCTGCATTTGTATTTCTCTAATTTACAACTGTGTGCTGATATAGCCGCATTTGTAAATGTAAAATAGCCGCATTTGATTAGCATTTCTGCGCTAGTGTAAGTAGGCAATTGCTTCCTGCACCCGATCAATTGTGATTGGCACCCAACGAACTTTTTAAAATCCATCATGCCCTTGTCTTCTTCACTTTGAAAAATATTGTATGGTGAGGTAAAGGAAGTTCGTTGTTGTGTGAAGTTTTGCTTTGAGCTGCAAAAGAGGAGGTTACACATATATAAAAAATTATAACACATATAGTATAAAAAACAAATGAAAAATTCCATAGAAGCCAAGTGCCCTAAACTACCTAACACTAATACGGATAACCATATCCGCAGAACAACAACAACACTACGGAACAACTTATCCGCAAGTCAAATGCCTCTTGTGGATAAAAATATCCGGAGACCATTCTTTCACAACTGCGGATAAAAATATCCAGAAGACAAGTGCCCAACTGCGGATAAAATTATCCGGAACCCAGTCCTGAACTGCGGATAAAAATATCCAGAATGCAATAGTGAAATACGGATAAAAAAGTGCAGAACTCAATAATGAATTACGGATAAAAATATCTGGTAGGCATGATTGAGTACCTTTCTCCGACAATGGTTCCTTCTCCGACTTCAGAAGCTGACGGTGGCGGCTGTTGCTCTGCTTGCGATGATGAAGCTAACTGATGGGGAAGGAAACCAAGGGAGACAACGGTGGATGACGGTGGCTGCGACTGCTGCGACTCATGCTTCAAGCACTAATGAACAAGAATAAGAAGAATAGGGTTGGGTGCCTATCACATTTTAAGATATTTTCATATTCATTAAGGGTAGGTTGGACTTTTCCTATGTGTGATTGAGTGCCAGTTAAAAATGATATGGTGCAGGGAGAATCTGCCCAGTAAGTATTGGGTACACTACTTTTAGGCCCAATAATTTAAAGTCAGCCCAAAACATAAATAGGTCAAATGGCTTCAGTAGAGAGTTGGTCTCTGGTAAATAACACGCTCTAGAAACAATAAAACAGAAAGAACATTAATGTCACAACTCATTCAGTTAGTTGTTTCAACAAAAAGATAATACTCAATTAGAGACGTTACTTTGCAAAATCTAGAACCCCAAATACAGGGGAAAATATTAATTACTTATGCAGTTAGTGAACTCCTGAAACAAGTTTGACAAGTCCTATAAAAGGGTCCTAAGACTTTGAGCACAAGGTAAGCCTTATTCCCTATACACTACACTCATATAGTTTATGCTTTCACTGACTTGATCATCAGAGTCTTATCAATAAGTAAAGCTCCCCTCATTATGGATTTCCAATATCTCAAAGCATCAACAATAAAAACGTGAAGTTGACCCAAAATCCACCATAATAACAGATCTAGGTCAGCCGACAAGAACAACTATAACAGAAATGCATCCCTATCCACACTATGATCTTCACAATCATTCACACTAACAGAAATATATACATTTATGCTCACAAATTACTACATCTATTCTTTTATTTAATTTCCATTTTATTTAATTTCCATTTTAGATGGAATTAGGTATTTAAACTATTCAACTTGTACAATAGAATTGATTCCATTCAAGGGATATATTTGTTTCTTCTCAGAATGGTATCAAGATACATGTGTAAAAAAATTAAGGCGTCATCAATTGCACAAATGGCCTTCACATAACAAAAATCAAATATTTTTGCCCATAATACTTATTTCACTAATTGTATTTTACAATGTTACTCATTTACATGTTACAATCATGTGCCTTTATACACCATTTAAAATTTTAAATATTCTATCAAAAAATCTTCATACTTTAAAATATTACTTCAAAATTTAAAACATTAAATGTGTATTAGATTTTATGGATATTATTATAAATTCAAATAGTTATTTAGTTTCTTATGGAATAGTAAGTTTTGCATGATATGATAAGATAGTATGACAGTCTTGCATCATAAAATATTACCTTGAGAGCTTGACTTTTTCTTAAAAAAATTATTCAATATTAACTATTGTGAAAATAAAAAATAATTTAATTATTATATTAATTATGTTAGATATTATTTTATAAATCAAATTATTAATATATAAATACTTTCTATTATTAATAAAAGTTTATAAATTAGTTTGTAAAATTGATATCTAGCAATAATTATTACTAGTTTAATTACTAACTATTTTAAATTCTAAATTAATCTTTAATCAAATTAATGATTGTGGATCATTATTCGACTTACACTTCACGATTCAAGACAAAGTTTATTATAACTACTATGTGCTAAATAACAACCACACAAATTGCATTATCAATTTTTTAATGGTATTCTCTGTCTCCATTCATTTTTTGTACCATTACTATTCTATCAGAAATTGGGAGACTCAGTCACCTAAATGACCTAGCGACCTTTCGACAAAGGACAATAACCACGTCAAATCACAGGTTAGGAAAACTAATCTTAATTAAAGGTTACAAAACATAATTAAATAATCATTGAGTCTACGCTAATCCTTCTGGCAGAATAAGACCCAATAGAAAAGCATAAATAATAGGTGACCCTCATGGTGAAAGGTAATAGTTGTTTAAACTCAAAACTGAACCAATTAAATTTACATCATCTAACTTGAGCGTCAGAGTATCATTGCAAGTACCCTATCCCCGAGACTTGCAAGGAAGACAACTGGACTCGAAGAGGAAGACAGGAACATTCAATTCAACAGGGAATATTCCATCATGGTTAAGTTGTAAGAATAATTACTATTAAGAAAAATAAAATAAATACAAACTTTCATAGAGATAGTGAAGAACAACTCGATAATAATAAACTTAAAGAGCTCGTGGATAGGTTTGTGTCATCATGGTTAAAGGGGAATGAATGGAAGGAGTTTGGAGGACACCAACATTCTCAGTTACAATGATATGAACGAACATGCACGATCATGAGACAAAAAAACAAGATGAGAGGAAAAACACAATGATATTAGGGTTAATGATTTGTTTTTCTAATATTTTAATTTTCTAATTATGTTTAAAAAAGAATAATTGCAATAACAATAAAAATACACTAACTCAATAATATTTTAATCCACGTCATCAATAGTGTGTGAAAATATTTGGTGTCTATCTAGCACTATTCTTATTTATATTCTTTGATACCTATTTAAAATATAAAATAAAATAATAAGTAATAAGTGTAGTTTTTTGATTTATTTTTTAAAACCTACTATTTTTTTTTAAATAAAATTTTGTTTCTTATGTTTAATTTGTTATTTTGAAAATAAACACACGTTTTTCTAAGAAGCAAACTCTATCCTCTTATATATATGAATACTTAAATTTTCATTAAAAATTTAAAACAATAAAAAAGGGAAAACAAAAAATATCGTAGTAAACTATGGCAATTGAAAGAAAGAAACAGAAAAATAAATAAATGCAAGGAAAAAATACTCAAGGCAAATATTGGATGAGTTTTTGAAAATAGATTAAAACAATTCTATAGTCTAATGAAAATTTTATGAAGTTTTTTTTTTGTGTGAAAATGACTTGTGTGTCTCTTGTATACAAAGGATAAATTTTGTTATACTAAATCAAATGAAGTAGAAGACTTAGGTTGATATGTTTTACTATATTTGAATTTTTCTCATCATTCTTGAACTACAAGTATTTTTATACTATTTTTGAAATTCTTGAAGACCTCTTATAATGTCTAGACACTTACCATTTTTTTTCTCATTAAGACACTTTTCACTTTCACAAACAATAAATTATTTTTAAAAACTAAATACAAAAATTCAACAATACTCAATATAGTGAACTAACAATTTAGCATTAAATAAAATTCCTAATAACAGTGAGATTGTGTTGCCCACAAGTGATGTTTAGCTTAGCTCTTGCTTTCACACTTGTGTTCTCTTTCAATTTCAATATTTTTTTGTCAAATTGATCTTCTCTTGTAATCTTTTTCTTTAATTAGTCAATTTGTATCATTCAAAGTCTTTAATTAGTCTTTTGGAGAAAATAGTATCCATTATGGAATTTATATATTGTTATATGTGATCGTTTATTTATAGTTTTATGCATTCTACTTTTGTGACAAGAAAATAATAACAATAATAGTACAACAACTTTGTTTAATTAGAGTTAAACTCTACTCAAATTTTTTTTTTCATCAGGAGAAAACAAAAATATAATACAAATTGTCCAACAAATTAGTGTTATTAGTTTAAATTATAACATATACTACTTAATTTATTACTAAAAATATAGTTAATAATGTATATTATCATAAAATTAAACATTAGTGGTTTGTATTTATTTATTTTATATCTCATCTTTACATTTTTTAATCGCATTTTAGATTCAATTTTTATTAAGAGGAAATTAGTTTTATTTTATCCTCTACACATTCAGAGAGAAAAAAAATCAATCAGAGTAATTAAATTAAATTTGAGAGACTTAATATTTATCTTTGTATTCTATAACTGCATTGAGAATGAGTTTTTTTTTAAAGAACAAATTGTTCAATTTTTAAGAGGAAAGGAAAATGAAAGTGGAGGGAATAACTTATTTAATTTGGGTCTCCCAATAATATCAAGAGATTTAGTAAGAGGAGATGATTTAAAACATTTTAAATCTATAAAAAAATATTATTTATTATTTGAAAAAAAATATTATAAAGGCAAAAAAAATTAAATTAAATTCCCCTCTTATTATGAACCAAATAAGAAAGGAGTATCTTCTCTTCTCTTTTCTTTTCTCTTCTCTTCCACTCCTCTCCAACTTTTTTTTATAATTGAACCAAACAAACCTTTAAATTATTTAATATACACTATTATTTATTCAGTATTTTTTTTACTTTGTATTTATTTCTGTTGATCAATGAAATCAAATTCATAAACATTTTTATTTTGTCCTGTAAAAATGATCCATTTTTTTTTATAAAAAAACTTGGTTTTCATCCATTCTTTTGAATCACTTGGATGTGTTTTATATATTTTATTACATGTTGTTAATTTATGAAATTATTAGTGGCTAATTTGAGTATCAAAAGTACTATTTTTTAACAAATACTCCTCGTCACCCATAGTACTAAATCATGTTGGAAAGTTCGATCACTAAGTAACAAGAAAAATTTGGAAGTTAGTTTTAAAAATAATAATAATAATAATTATTATTATTTTGTGTTGCTAACTAGACATATGAAAATTCATTGACTAAAAGAGAGATATTCACTTGCGTCTTTAGAAAATTATTTATTCCAAATTTTGTGACGATTATGAAAAAAATTGTAAAGAAATAAAGTAAATAAAACATATAAATAGCGACTTAATCACGGTGAGGATATATGAAGAATTATGCACTAAACAATAATAATAATATATTATTTATTACATAGTTATAGACAAATTATTTTTGGCCTTAATGATTGTTTAGTTTTCTTCAACTCCTATGATTTAAAAAAGAAAGTTTTGAAAATGACTGTACTTATAAATAAATGGCTTAAATAAAAATAATTCATTTTTATCCTTAATATTAGAGTTACTAATATATTTATATTTTTTTTAAAAAGGTAAGTAACAAAGAGAAGAATGAAATGGAGGCCGTTGATAAGAGTCTAAGAAGGTCAACAAATTCATGGAAGAAGAACAATAGACGTTGATATGTTTGACTTATTCTCTGATAAATAATTGAAATGGTTATGCAAAAGCAAATTAGTTTCCTTCAATTATGGATGACACCAAAAACAAAAAACAATAATTTTATTCAATTCAAACGCGGGCCCGTCGCCCGGGCAAAAGACACCGCCTTTAGGCTGTACACAGCACACGCTAATACTAATCCATTAATTAATCTCTAAATCACACTAACACTAATAAATCTTACTCAACAAATATTAATTACTTCAAAATCTCAAAATAATAATCCTAATAAACCTTATATTTATTGCTAAAGAAAAATAATAAACGCCATTATTGTTAGCGCGTGCTTTTACAATTATATATTTACTTTTATTTTTATTTTTATTTCTAATAATTCGAATCCTATAGCCCTTGCGATTGTAACCGCTGTTGCAGTTGCTTCTTCATCTTCCTCTTGCTATTCACTCTATTCTCCGACTCTCCCACTCACTCTCTCTTCTTCGCTTCGATTCTTCAGATCTCTTCGCCGATTCCAGGTGATTTTCTTTATCCGATCCCGTTTTTCTTTTTTATGTTTACTTTCTATTTACCTATCCGATTCAGTTTTTTTTTTTGCGTTTTAGGTTTTCGTTTTCTTTTGTTTCAATCTTGTTTGGGCGCTTTGATTTGATGGTTGTGTTGCTTTTTTGAATTGCGATTGATGTGAATTATTGTTGGTGTTGTCTCGGTTTCGATCTGTGGTTGAGTGATTCTGTAGCTTCTGACTCGGATATTTGGATGAGACGAGGCACGAGCGGTTGCCAAAGTCAACTGTTATTGTGGCCACAAAAACTGTATTTCGTATGCACCTGTTTGCTGATTTAATTGGTTTTTGTTTACTAGTTATCAAAATAGAGACCGGCAAACGCATCTGAATTAGGTGTCCCATTTCGACTAATCTGATAATATATAGGACATGCACTTTTGAGGTATTTAATTTAAATATATGTTTGTCCAGTTCTTTTTGTATGCTTTGTTCTATAGTCACGTGAATTTATTAAAGTTATTTTCTTGCTTGATATCATAATATTTATAGTTTTGAATTCTGAATGATGGATCTGGGACTGGGATAGTTTAATAGACTAATAGAGATTTGCTTCTTCAATGTAATTAAATTCCCCCTTCTATTTTTTTTTTTTGTATTTTCACTCGTGATTGAAGAATTGAGAGCTGATTGTTTTGTGCCCTTAGGTAGAGCATGGCAATGGAAGTTACTCAGGTGCTTTTGAATGCTCAATCAATTGATGGGAATGTGCGGAAGCACGCCGAGGACACTCTGCGTCAATTTCAGGAGCAAAACCTTCCTGGATTTTTGGTCTCTTTGTCTGGAGAATTAGCAAGTGAAGATAAACCGGTTGACAGCCGAAAGTTGGCAGGTTTAATACTGAAAAATGCTTTGGATGCCAAGGATGAAAGCAGAAAGCAAGAATTGGTCCAAAGATGGTTGTCTCTAGACCCTGTGGCAAAAACTCAAGTTAAGTCATGCTTGCTGCAAACACTCTCTTCTCTTGCTCTTGATGCTCGGTCTACAGCAACTCAAGTAATTGCTAAAGTTGCTGGAATTGAGCTTCCTCAGAAACAGTGGCCTGAGCTGATTGGATCACTTTTATCAAATATTCATCAAGTACCTACTCATGTGAAGCAAGCGACTTTGGAGACTCTAGGGTATTTGTGTGAGGAAGTATCTCCTCAGGTTGTTGATCAGGAACAAGTAAATAAAATACTTACTGCTGTAGTTCAAGGTATGAATGCGTCTGAAGGGAATAATGATGTTAGGCTTGCTGCTACAATTGCATTATATAATGCTCTTGGATTTGCTCAGGCTAATTTTACCAATGATATGGAGCGTGATTATATAATGAGAGTTGTTTGTGAGACAACAATGTCCCCAGAAGTGAAAATACGTCAAGCAGCCTTTGAATGTTTGGTCTCTATTGCTGCCATGTATTATGAGAAATTGGCTCCTTACATCCAGGATATATATTCCATCACGGCAAAGGCTGTTAGGGGTGATGAGGAGCCTGTTGCTCTTCAAGCCATTGAATTTTGGAGTACAATTTGTGATGAGGAAACTGATATCTTGGAAGAAAATATAGGTGATTCCAATGGAGACTCTGATATACCCTGTTTTTATTTTATAAAGCAGGCCCTTCCTGCACTTATCCCTCTGCTGCTGGAAACATTACTCAAACAAGAAGAAGATCAGGATCTAGACGAAGGTGCATGGAATATTGCAATGGCAGGTGGTACATGCCTTGGTTTAGTGGCTCGTACTGTTGGAGATGATATTGTGCCACTGGTAATGCCCTTCATTGAGGAGAATATTACAAAACAAGATTGGAGGCAAAGGGAGGCAGCCTCTTATGCTTTTGGATCTATCTTGGAGGGGCCTTCCCCGGACAAATTAGCTCCTCTTGTTAACCATGCGTTACCATTTATGCTCAGTGCTTTAGTGAAGGACCCAAACAACCATGTGAAAGACACCACTGCTTGGACCTTGGGACGCATGTTTGAATTTCTTCACAGTTCAATTGTTGGTACACCAATTATTAATGAGGGAAATTGCCAACAGATTATTACAGTTCTCCTTCAGAGCATGAAGGATGTTCCAAATGTTGCTGAGAAGGCCTGTGGTGCTTTGTATTTTCTTGCCCAGGGTTATGAGGATGTGGGACTAACATCTCCTCTAACTCCTTTTTTTCAGGAAATTGTTCAATCCCTTCTAACTGTTACTCGCAGGGAGGATGCTACAGAATCACGGTTGAGAACTTCTGCATATGAAACATTGAATGAAGTGGTAAGGTGTTCCACTGATGAAACAGCTCCTTTGGTGTTACAACTAGTTTCTGTCATCATGATGGAGCTGCACAAATGTCTTGAAGCACAAAATCTTTCATCTGATGAACGGGAAAAGCGAAGTGAATTGATAGGCCTTCTCTGTGGGTGCATGCAAGTAATTATTCAGAAGTTAGGGTCTTCAGAAGGTACCAAATATGTCTTTTTGCAGTGTTCTGATCAGATAATGGGACTATTCTTCAGGGTCTTTGCTTTTAGAAATGCCACTGCACATGAGGAGGCAATGCTAGCCATTGGAGCCCTTGCCTATGTGATAGGCCCTGATTTTGCCAAGTACATGCCAGAATTTTATAAATTTCTTGACATGGACCTTCAGAACTTTGAGGAGTACCAAGTTTGTGCTGTCACTGTTGGTGTTGTAGGGGACATATGCAGAGCATTGGAGGATAAGATACTGCCTTATTGTGATGGGATTATGACACAACTTCTCAAAAATTTGTCAAGTGATAATTTGCATCGTTCTGTGAAGCCCCCTCTGTTTTCATGCATCGGTGATATAGCACTAGCAATAGGAGATAACTTTAATAAATACTTAATGTATGCAATGAACACACTACAACTTGCTGCAGAGATGTATGCCCACACATCAGGTTTTGATGATGAAATGACAGAGTACATTAATTCTTTGAGAAATGGGATATTGGAGGCATATTCTGGGATTTTTCAAGGGTTTAAGAATTCATCAAAATCCCAGCTTTTGATTCCTTATGCGCCTCACATCCTCCAGTTTTTGGATAGCATATACATGGAAAAAGACATGTAAGAAAGGATAAAATAGTTTTTTTTTTTTCTTGTTGTGTATTCATTACTTTTAGTGACTTCTTTGCCTCTTTGAATGCAGGGACGAAGTAGTTATGAAAACAGCAATTGGAGTCCTTGGAGATCTAGCTGATACACTGGGAAGCAATGCTGGTTCTTTGATACAGCAGTCTTTGTCAAGCAGAGACTTTTTGAATGAATGTTTGACCTCAGAAGATCATTTGATTAAGGAATCTGCTGAGTGGGCCAAGTTGGCTATCACTCGAGCTATATCTGTTTGAGGTTCATCTGGGTTAGCATATCCATTGTCATAAACTATCTGCATGCATTTGGGTGTGTCGAGGTGGGTCTTGGGATTGCATGTGTCAATTTGTCTCCATGGTCAGACAACGGGAAGGTATCAGTATGAAGGTCTTCTTGTTGTCACTAACTCTTGCATCATCACCAATGCATCACTGACTTTTGCATGAGCACCATTAAGTCCAGGTCTGTCAAGAGGAAGAAGGTAGCGATGAGTTTGCAAATGTGGGTGTAGGTCTTCATGAAACGTGTAATTGATTGAATGGCTACGGGGAGGCAACTGATTCCTGATTGAGAAACTAAGTTACTCTTAGTTGGAATTGGATGATGAGTTTGGAGTTGATGTTACGAGAAGATAAACCCATTCGAGCTTGAAAACGGTTTTTTCCTCAACTGAACTGATAATACTTTATTGGAATAGTTGAATTCGCGGGGTTGAACTGGTTTTCATCAACACCGCCCAAAGTGCTTTATTTCAAGTGAATCTCTTCCTTTTTTTTTTACTTTTAACCTGCATCTTCTTAAACCATTTGTTTTGATCATCCCATTGTGTATAATTGTCCCTAGTCTGTTGGTCATCCATATAATTTTTTTTCTCCACACATTGCTTTTCCAGGCTGGGGATCGGTTTGTTATTATTGACCCAGGATGGGAAAGATTACATCCTTCTAGCATTTTGCATTTTTTTTTATGTCAGTTGGTTTCTTAGGGCAAAAATCATCATGCATTCATGAAATCATCAACCTTTAATTCCTTTGTTTTAAAATGCATATGTACATCATATATTGGCTATTCCTGTGGATACAAAAAAGAAACTCGCCATATGTTGTGATGATACCAAAAGAACTAGTGTGGTGGATTGTTGTTTTACTTGTTGGAAGCAGTCGTCTGGGTATAGCCTGTATTCATGTTATCTTTCTCTTGTCTAAGTAAAAGTTTGTGAATTTTGGCGACTTTGATAATTTTGCCATGTTCCTGCATATCTCATTATGGTTTTGGTGATGTGAATCTTTTTGTTACAAAGATAAAATTGTATAATGTCTCGCCCCACTTTCATAGGCAGTTTGCAAACTCCAATTTTGGAATCACCCTTTTTATGGTAGAGGAGATCATATCCTGAATGATCGCTGTTAAACCAATGTATTTTCGTTCTTATCTATTTGTTTGTATAATGCTTTAGTAGACTGGCATGTTGAATCCGGTAATGAAATGACTATCAACCTGAAATATAATTCTAAAAAGTAAGGTTGGGTAAAAAATCCAAATTACAAAATTCAATCCATAATTATCCAAATTCATATTAGTTTTAATCCTTTTAAATGGATTTATCTCAAATTCAAATACATATTTATGGATTTTAAATCCAATTCATTTAATTGGATATGGATTAGAAATAGATTAAATATATTTTTGGATTATCTAAATTGTATTTTGGGTTGGATTTTGACTTGGTTCGATCCAGGTTGAGCCAAGACAATTTGGGCCCAGGTTGAGCCAAGACAATTTAGGCCTAGGTTGAGCAAAGTCAGCTCAAGTCCACGTTGAGTCGAATCGTTCGGGTCCAAGTCGAATCGAGTCGGTATGGGTCAAAGTTGAGTCGAGTCAATCTTGGGCCAAGTTGAGCTTAGTGGTCGATATTAAATTGACCCAAGTTGGTCAGGGTTGATATCGAGTCGAGCCAGTCCAGTCCCATGTTGACCTGAATCTTTCAGGTCCGATATCGAGTTGAGCAAGCCCAGGCCGATATTGAGCCGAGCAGCTCCAGGCCCATGTCGAGTCGAGCGGGCTTGGGCTGATGTCGAGTCTAGCAATCTCGGGCTGATGTCGAGTCTGTCTAGTAATCTCGGGCTGATGTCGAGTCGTCCGGGCCCAAGTCTAATCAAGTCTGTATGGGCCAAAGTTGAGTCGAGTCAACCCTGGAACAAGTCGAGTTGAGTGGCTGATATTAAGTCGACCCGAGTCGACCAAGGTCGATATCGAGCCGAGTTGGCCCAGGCCAATATCTAGTCGAGCCGGTCTAGCCCCATGTCGAGCTGAATCTATCGAGTCTGATATCGAGTCGAGCAGGCCTGGGCCGATATTCAGACGACTAGGCCAGGGTTGATGTCGAGTTGAGTGGGCCCAGGTCGATATTGAGCCGAGCAGGCCCGGGTCGATATCGAGCCGAGCAATTCCAGGCCAATGTCGAGTCGAGCAGGTCCTTGCCGATGTCGAGTTGGGCAATCCCGGGTCGTAGAGTCGAGCAAGACCGTGCCAATGTCGAGTTGTCTGGGTATGGGTCAATGTCGAGTCGTCTGGGTATAGGTCAATGTCGAGTTTAGCGGGCCCAGGTTGATGACGAGTCGAGTGGGCCTGGGTCGATGTCGAGTTGTATGGGCCCGGGTCGATGTCGAGTCGTATGGCCCGAGTCGATGTTGAGTCATCTGAGCTGGGCTCGGGCTGATGTTGAGTCGAGCAAACTCCGACTGATGTTGAGAGAGCAGGCTCGGGCTGATGTCAAGCCGAGTGGGTCAGGGTTGATGTCGAGTCGTCCGGGTCTAGGCCTATGTTGAATTGTCTGGGCCCAAGCTGATGTCGAGTCGTTTGTGCTAGGGTCGATTTTGAGTCATTCAAGATTGGGACGATGACGAGCTGTTCAGGCCTGAGATGTCAAGTGGTCTGGGTCCGGGCTGAAATCGAGTCGTCCGGGCCCAAGTCAAATCGAGTGGGTATGGGCCAAAGTCGAGCCGAGTCAACCCTATGCCATGTCGAGCTGACTAGCCGATATTAAGTTGACCCGAGTCGGCCTAGGTCGATATTGAGCCGAGTTAGCCCAGGCAAATGTCTAGTCGAGCCGGTCTAGCCCCATGTCGAGCAGGCCTGGGTCGATATTCAGACGACTAGGCCAAGGTTGATGTCGAGTCGAGCGGGTCCAGGCCGATATTAAGCCGAGCAGGCTCGAGTTGATATCAAGCCGAGTAGGCCCAGGTCGATGTAGAGCCGAGCAGGCTTGGGTCGATGTCGAGCCTAGCAGTTCTAGGCCAATGTCGAGTCAAGCAAGCCCTTGTCGATATCGAGTCAAGCAATTTCGGGTCAACTTAGAGTCGAGCAAGCCCGTGTCGTTGTCGAGTCGTCTGGGTCTGGGTCGATGTCGAGTTTAGCAGGCCCAGGTTGATGACGAGTCGAGTGTGCCCGATTCGATGTCGAGTCGTATGGGCCCGGTCGATGTCGAGTCATTTGGGTGGGCTCGGGCCGATCTTGATTTGAGCGGACTTCGACTGATGTCGAGCTGAGCGGGGCCGGGCTGACGTCGAGTCGAGCAGGCCCTGGCCGATGTCGAGCCGAGCGGGCCTGATCCGATATCGAGCGGAGCAGGCCCGAGCCGTTGTCGAGCTGAGCGGGCCCGATTCGATGTCGAGCCGAGCGGGCCCGGATCGATCTTGAGTTGAGCGTGCTTGGGCCGATGTCGAGTCGAGCGAGCCTGACGTCTGGGCCAGGCTGATGTTGAGTTGTTCAGGCCCGGACCAATGTCAAGTTGTTTGGCCATGGTCGATTTCAAGTTGTCTGGGTTCAGGCCGATGTCGAGTTGTTCATGTCCGGGTCGATGTTGAGTCGTCCAGGCCTGGAATGTCGAGTCGTCCGGGCCCGGGTCGATGTCGAGCCTAGCGGGCTCGGGTCAATGTCGAGTCGAATTGGTCCGCTTCCCGGTTGAGTCAGCTTAGGTCCAATTTGAACCAAATTAGTCTCTGTCCATATCAAAATAAATTTATTGTGATTATGCGTGGCAATGCAGGCTAGCCCGCCCATATAGGCCCGTCCCACACTTGACCCGCAAAAAACAGGTCGAACGCAAAATAAAAATAAATATAATAGTTAAAATGAATATAAATTTTAAATCCAATCCAATTTGGATTGAATTTTGAAAATTATAAGGTTTCATTAATGAAATCATTAATATTTTTTAAAGGAGACCTGTGTCTCCGCAATTTCAAAGGTTTCATTGGTTGCTTGTGTCCGAAAGAACCAGAACGCACCGCAAGTTGTGAGTTTCGGATAAGGACAATAATTAAGGATACTAAAATATAACTTCATTGTCGTTATTATTACTAGTTATTTTTTTGTCTCACTCCTAAAACTTTATGTTTATTTTACACCTTTTTTTATTTTTACTATTGAAAATGTCATCTTTTTACTTCCAAGTAACATCTTAAGGTGTGATTTTTTTACAATAATTATTATCTATCGAATGAACTTGGGCCTTTTTGTTTTTAAAGAAAACGTTTGTCTTCATGAGATGGGAAAACAGAGATGGATTAAAATATGGAAATAGATATTAATAAGATTTAAAACTAGGTTTGTCTTGTATTGAATTTACGAATACATTAATTTTAAGTTATAAATTGAGTTGTGCTTGTCAATTATTAGACTGATGATAGTTATTTACATTATATTCACAGTCTAATTTTAAAATAAACACCTACATTCTCCATCTTACTAATAGAATAACATTTACATTCCTTATTTTATTTATATTTACTCTTTTTTTAAGTGCTACGTAAAATATAATAATTTATTAATAAATAGAACCATATATTTTAAAATATTTATTTATCTTGATATTAAAATAACATCTTAACAGTATATAATTCTTTTATATGTTTATAAAGACAACTTATAATTGGGTGACAGTATTTTTTTATATTATTAAAATATTTTGATTAATTAAATAGTTATTTTCTTTTTATAAAATTTACTTCAATTTTAATATTTTAAAATTGTAATGTAGAATGTTCACAAGTTTATTTTATTTAAATTTCAGCCAATATTTAATTAAAAAAAAGGCGTGTTACTTTATTAAAACATAAAAAATATAGTTGTTCTTTTAAAAAGGGGAATATTATTTAACAAGATTTCAAAAGAGATAAATGTAATTTCTATTTTAATATAAATTAATAAAAGTATCATATTATGTCTTTTAAGGTACAAAAATTATGAAAAGTGGTTAAATGATCCACATATTATTATCATATATGATTTCTCATTTATTTATTTATTTTTAAATTAAAACCATCATTTTCCTAAAAAACAATTATCATTTAATCTAAAATTTTTAATTCACCTTTTCCTAGTTTTGATGGCTGCCTCTGTGGACGAGTCCGAATTTCATAGCAATTAAAATTAGTTTATTTTATCATAGTTTAAATTAATGAAAAATAGTTTAACTTCATTAAAGTTTGTCGCTTACAGTCGTGGAGACGAGAGAATGATGTTTGATAAGAATGAAAGATAATTTTTTTTAAAAAAAAGTGAGACATCTGTATTCTTTTTTGTCATTCTTACTTATTATTTTTATTTTGTTCACTATTAAACTAATCAAATTATATAGTTTCAAATTAAGTTATTTTTCTATCTTTATCAAACAACTAAATATTTAATTTATTTATTTTTGTATATTTTCAACTTATTTACTCTCTAATTTTATTTATATATTTTCTATTTCACATAGACCATATATAATTAATACACATGAAATACAAAAAAAAAAAAAAAAAATCTTAAGTCAAGCTGACATTGGACTAAATTTTTTACCGTTGTAAATCCAACTGTATGGGGTGTAATTCCGATTTCATATCTTTCGGATATAATTTTCATAAATTAATTAATTTATAAAAATTCCTAATATTTTTTAAATATAATTTTTAATTAATGTATAATTTGATTTTCATATTTTTTTTTTATTTTGATACATTTAAAAATATCATATTTCTTAATAGTTGAGATTAAATATAGTTTATATATATTTTTCTCTTTTAAATTAAAATATATTTTAAAAACATAGTGACAAAACATTAAATTTCATAGCAAATAATACGTCTAATGGATTTTTTCTAAAAATATGGTTCATTCTAATAATAGTGTCTTAATTCTTATAGTGACACTGAAGAAAAAAATAATAGTTGTAAGGCATTATTACGTCCCGTCTATCTTCTTCATATAGGGAATTGGATGGAATGAATAGTTTAATTGTTTTTCATACTTAATTTATTTAGACAGTTTGGAATGATGATGATAATAATAACTCTTATTTTACAAAAGTAGACATATGTCTTTCTTTGCATGTAAATTTAGAATAAATAATTCATTGAGTTGTGGAAAAAGTTATTATTGAACGAAAACATTTGCAACCCATTATATTTATTAGGTCAGAATTTATCATATAAATCCTAAATTCCAAATTAAATATTTATTGTATATTGCACATGTTAGAATATATTAGTTATATTGGTGTTGTTATTATTATTGATCATGTAATTTAATAGAAACTTAATTATTTTTTAATCTCCACCTTAAACCAAATCGATTATTTATGAAGAAGAAAGTATTAAAATAAGAATTTAATTAAAAACTTTAATTAAGGATAAGACATTAAACAAGTTATAGGGATGGACTACCAAAAGGATTAGGTCAGAAAAGGATGCATAATATCATTACAAAATTGTATATATATAGATGGCCAAGGGTAGGTAATTGTTAGGTTCAATAACATTTATGATTCATTAATACATTGCACTAATTTAAACATTAGAGTGTTTTTGCAGATAACTTCCATACTTCCATTTTGTTAAACACTACAAGACTTAGAAGATCAACAATAGAATACTGAGAGTTAAACATCGAGAAAAGAAAGATCGAGAGCGACAAGAACAACACGTGTGTAGGTAGTGGTACTTAAATTTTGATATTGTTAGAATATTTTGGCACTCACCATGGGTCCGAGTGAGATCACAAGAAAAGCACATGATTGCCACAAGAAGAATGACGAGCATAGGAAGACCCCCAATGGTAAGAACCGAAGACAATCACGCAGACCTCACCATGATGATGTTGATGGAACTCTGAAGAGAACTGGAAACTTTGAAGAGAGAAAGTTTTGAAGAAATAAATACTTTGAAAGCCGAAAATGCCCGCATGAAGCAAAAAGTTAAGAACAAAGGAAATACTCCCACTCAACTTGGAACCAAGAGAACCAGTTGGTTAAAGCTGAGCAACTCCCCTGAAAATGTTAGAAATTAACAATTTTGGTGTGTCACAGGAATGACAACTAGTCACCTTCCACACACTTTTCGGAGCATTCAAAGTGACATGGCTTCACTAAAGGGATAATAGAAACGTCACTCCCAACCAACTGGAAAAGTCCAATCTTGAAAAATTACGATGGAACCACCGATCTTAACAAGCACTTAGTCACCTATGTCATCCAGGTTAGCCTATACACATTAGATGGTCATATGTCTTGTGTTTCCCATTCACTAAAATGAGTCATCCTAAAATGGTTTACGTGACTATGAATCCATTCGATAGGTTTCTTTGATACACTCGTAGTAAAGTTCAGGTTCCAATTCGTGACAAGCTGCCCTTTCATCTCACGTCAATAACTTTGGTGAATATCAAGTAGGAGAAAGGTGAATCTTTACGAACCTTCATGGAACGCTTAAAAAATATGGCCCTAAACATACGAAACCTCTGTCTGGATGTCACTATGCATCACATGGTCACCATCTTGAGACTGAGACCTTTCTCGAATAGTTTATGCAAGAAGTTGGAGTGAATTTTGACAAATTATTTCAACAAACCTCCAAAACTGAAGAACTTTCAGAATGACATGACAACCGAGGCTGAGACTGATTTTTTTTAAAAATAAAATAAATATGAATTTTATTCATAATAATTATCATATCTAAAGTCAAGTTTTTACCATAGCCTTATTTTTTTTAACCATTTTCTCTTTGTCTTTAGCAGATGTTCTCATTTTATTATTTTTGTGCTTTTTTATTTATTTTTATTTTCTATTTTTTGAGGTTAAAATAAAAAATGGCTGCCCCAAAATTTGTATCTTTTCTATCTTTTTATATTTATTATGAAAGAGGAAAATAAAAAACCTTATATATATTTTTTCAATACCTTAAGTTTTTTAGCTTTAAAAGAAAATAATACTACTTCTTAACAAACAATTTTAATGATTTTTATCTTTTATTTTTTATTTCCCAATTTAATTTAATTTAATTTGTTATTATTTTATATGTTTTAAAATTTTATTATTATTTTTAGTTATCAAACTTTATTTACTCGGACGAAATTGAGTGTTGACAATACCACTTGCAACATTGTAACGATAAGGACATACTCCGGACATGGAATGCGAGTCACTTAAAGTTTTATTTCAGCTAGAGTTGAATTGTAAATCCTTATACAATTTTTTGGCCCAAGATGCTTTTACAAAATGAACCCCTCTCGAGAAGACTCAATCTTATATGACTTCTCGGTCTAGAACGTTTTCATGAAAGTGAATCTCCCTCGAGAAGCTCACTCTTATCAAATTTTTCAACTTAGTACATTTAAAAAAAAAAAGTGAATCCTTCCTGAGAATCTAAATCATATACTACTCCCTGATTCGAAAAAGTTTTTATGAAGTTAACATATAAATATGAACAATTTATTTAACTACCCAATCGATTATGAAACTTATGCAGAAACCCCTCGAAAATCACATCTCATGATACAAACCATCTCGACAAACAAATGACTAAGGACACAACATACACTTCATAATTAAGTCAGTCATCACAGTATCACAGACAAGGTCCCACCAAACTTTAGAAGGATCTCAACAGAAGAAGAACTGGACATAGGTCAGAGCATCACATGTTCTTTCTTTTGGTATTTTAAAGTCTTTTTAAAAGACAAGTTTATGTAAATAACTTGGGCTCACTTTGGGGGTCCAAATAAAAGAATAAGCTAGAGTAGGGTGTGCTTAATAATTTAAGTAGGGTTTGCTTAGTAATTTGGGTTTGTGTCAAGCCCACCTTTCATGACATGTGCACCTAGGTTTAGGGTATCTTTAACCTACCTTCTAGAAGGTTTCTCACAAATGATGCCCCTACCCTTCACTCTTGCTCCTCAAGTCACTCTCTCCTATATAAGGGATGTTGCCTCATGTATTTGGACACATTGAATTTAGAATAGAAAGGAAACTCGACAAGAGTGTTTAGTAGGTTTTGTCTCCTAGAAATTGGGTCTTATCTTGGGTGTTTGTGCACTTCAAGTGGTGGTTCTTCACCACTTATCTTGGAGTCTCTTTCCCCTCCAAGTGGTGTGATTCCTTATTCCATAAGCATCTCACAATCTCTTCACCTTTGTGTTTTTCTTTCCTTTTCCTTACGCCATTCTTCCATAATTATATTCATTTGTGTTTGGCTTTCTTCATCATCTTATGCTTCTTTTCATGTCTTTTATTTCCGCACATTCATCATCAGAATCACCATATTTGTGTTTTATCTTTTCCTTCTAGAAGTGCACATTCACACTTACTTAACCACTTGGTTAAGTTTGTGTCCAATGAGCATCTTCTTTGGGTCTCTCACCATAATTGTTAATCTCAAAAAGCTTAAACAAACGTGAAACCTCTAAAATGTGTCAATCTAAAATCAATTCACATCATGTGGTATTCAGAGCATGGTTTTAATTGTGCTTATCTTTTATGAGTTGATATTTTGCTTTAAAATTCCAGCACATTTTAATTATGTCTTTATCTTCTAACAATTTAAATTCTGCTTTACAATTCAGCACCTTCAATTCAGTCTTTAAATTCCTTGTCATTTACAATTTTGCTTTTTATTCATTAAGCAATTAAGTAATTTAAATTCTGCTTTGAATTATTTGTGTCAATTTTTTTCCTTACCTATTTTACTTGATTCTTATGTTCTTAGTGTTCTAGGAGTCTTTAAATCCATTCTGCTTATTTTGCTTTTAATTTTGAAGAACTAAAAGTAATTAAAGTTTGTTTAAGTGGTAGTTGATTTAGTTCCAAACAAAGAATACAAGTGATCATATGAATTGAATCCCAATCTATTTGTATTGAAAGTGAATTAAAATATGCATGCCAAGATCATTTTGAATCCATGAAAGAAAAGAAAAGACAAAAAACAAAGTTAGTGCAATTCACTTTTCAAGTTCAAAATTACTAAAATAAGAGGATTCTTTTTATGTGACAAATTATTTTCATATTTGTGATATTTTATCCTTTTTGCTTTTACAATTTTTAAAAGTAAAAAACTTCATAGTTAAAAGTTTAAGTAAATTTTTTTGAGTTTTCAAAAGTGCTTTTCTTGTTTGTCTTGTTTAAGTTTTGTTATCATCTTACTTTCTTTTTGGTTTAACTTTCTTTCTTTTAACTTTTCTTGCTTGTCTTTAAAGTCTCTTAAAGTTTTGTTGGAGATTCTTTGTATGAGCAAGTGATAAGAGCTTTGACCTCTTTCACTTGAAGTGTTGCTACCAAGTGTAGATTCTCTGGCGTTTTTTAAAACCTTTCTTAAGTGAGTGTTCTACCTTTTTTATTCATCCTTTACTAAATAGCCGAGTGATACATGTGAGTGAGTGCATTATTTGTTGTTAAATACAAATTGTTTAATTTTTGTTGTTCACAGTTATACACAATTTATCTTCAGGGGAATCTTCCAAACCACAATCTCTTCAAAAGGAACGTCTTTTGGGGGAGCTTGAGGATACCAATAGAAGCTTGACCCACAAGGAAGAGGAAATGCGACAACTAATGGAAATGATGCAAAGGCTAGATGATACACAAGCGAGACAAAACCGCGAGAGGAGATGAGAGCCTAGAAGAGATACAAGACATTACATGCACTATGGAAGTCAAGAAGAAGAAGATTAGAGAGTGCAAAATTATGAAGTTAGGCGCCATCATCAACAACCAAAGAAGACTTTACCTTTTGTAAAATTACCTAGTTTGAATGGGGATAGTGACCCAAATGTATATCTAGAATGGGAAGCTAAGGTATAACAAACTTTTAATGTGTATGAGGTCGAAGATGACCAAAAGGTTAAGTTAGCTTCCATAGAATTTAAGGACTATGCCATGCAATGGTGGCGTCAAACTGTAATGGACATTTGGCTAAACAAGAGGTCAACCATGGTCTCTTGGAGTGATTTAATGTTATGCATGCGCACGGGGTTTGTTTCTCTTCATTATAGGAATGAACTCTTGTTGAAACTCTAACAAATTCATCAAAGATCTAGGAGTGTAGACGAGTATTTTAAAGATTTGGAAGTAACTTTGACTAAAATTAATATGCATGAAAGTGAAAAGTCAATGATTGTTAGATTTGTGAGTGAATTACGACAAGAAATACAAGATGTTGTAGAAATATATAATTAAACTTCTTTGGAAAAATTGGTTCACCTAGCCATCAAGGTTGAATCAAAAGTTTTGGAGAAAAATTCTTTTAAAAATACTCATAATGATGGCTTTTACAAATCATCTTGGAAGGGCAAAAACAAATTTTAAAACCAAAACTCTCCTTCCCATTTCTCAAAAGAAACCACCCCACATCATAAAGATTCTAGAGATAAATCTTCTACTCCTAAATCATCCACCAAAATCTCAAGTAAAAAATGTTTTAAATGTCTAGGTTTTGGGCACATTTCTGCCAATTTCCCGAGTAAAAGAATAATGATGGTTAAAGGGGGATAGTCGTGAGTGATCATAGTTCCCAATCATCTAGAGCTAGTTCCACTTCCTCTTCAAAAACCCCAAGTGAGGACGAGTGTGAGATACCTTGTGAAGGTGACTTATTGGTGGTAAGGGGAATGTTGGGTACTATTCAAAAACCTTTTGATAACACTCAAAGAGAAAATATTTTTCACACTCGATGCCTTATCAACAACAAGTTATGTTCCATGATCATAGATGTGGGGTAGTTGTGCTAATGTGGCAAGTACAAAAGTAGTGGAGAAGCTTAGATTACCCACTATCTCTCATACAAAGCCCTATAAACTACAATGGCTTAATGAAGAAGGCAAAATTATGGATAATAAACAAGTCCTCATAAGTTTTGTTATAGGAAAGTATAAAGATGAGGTTTTATGTGATATTGTGCCAGTGGAAGCAACACATATTCTATTGGAAAGACCTTGGCAATATGATAGAAAAAATTTACATGATGGCCATACCAATAAGATTTCTTTCAACTTTCAAGGGCATAAGGTTATCTTAAAACCCCTCTCTCCCAAAGAAGTTAATAAGGATCAATTAAAAATGAAAAACAAAAAAGAAAATAAAAAGATGAAGACAGAAAAGATAAAACGGGTATGATATGAGTTGGATTGAACATAGACACTTTTAAACTCTTGAACACAACATTATATGAGAAGGAAAACAACAATTCAAGGATCAAAGAGTGCTTAAACAAAGAAAACGAAATTACATCAACAAAATAACAAGCTGAAAACATAAATGGAATCAAGGAAGCTTAAGGAGTCATCAATGGAGACATAGTCTTCCAAAATGATGATCCAAACTCAATAAGAGTGTTATCTCCTTGTGAACATCCATATAACAAGATATTAAACACAATTGAATTAAGAACAACAAGGTACCGAACAAAAAATGAAGAACAACACAAGGAATACAAAACCAATCGTTGAAAAGATGAAGAACACTAAGGAGAAGCTAACTACCGAATGAAATTGCAAAAGAAGATGAAATGAATGACACTTATGGAGTGAAGCTCGGCTGGAATGAGAATTTGGAACTGCATCACGCCACTTGGAGTCCTTGTCCAAGATAAGTGAAGAGAAGCCGCCACTTGAAGCTCTCCAATGCACACAAGATAAGACTATGGAAGAAGGAGAAACCAAAACTCACAATTCTCTCTCAATTTGAGTAGAGTTTCTCTATATCCAATTTCCAATTCTGAATTTTACAAGAGCTCACACCTCTATTTATAGTGTGAGGATGCTGAAAAATAGGTGGGAAAATTCAAATGAAACTCATTAGAAATTCCCACAAAAAACAAGTCACATGGGAGGTGTGACCTTTTTCTACTATGACACCTCCTAAAAACTACACATACACCTACTCTCCTAAGTCACATGGACAATGTGACTTTATTTTTACATATTCACACTCCTTTATTTAATATCCAGACCTCCTACAACTATACAAGAGTAATTCAAATGATGCTCTTTTATTTAATGCTTGGGCTTGGCCTTCTTGGGCTTGGGCTTTGGGCTTAGGCCTCATCCTTTGAAAAGACTAATAAGAAGAACTTTAAATGATTTGGCCCTTGTCCATTCTTCCTATTAACAACATCCTTTTGATTCTCATCAGGGTATCATCACTTCACCTTACACCGTAAAAACAATAATGTTCACCCGTGCAAAAATACAAATTGCACCTCAAAGGTGTTCTTTTTATTTATCTTTTTCATTACCTAAATATTTAAATACTTGACATCGATAAAGAAGTTTAGGGGTGATATTCAAAGACCTCCTAAGGTCTCACCCTCTAAGAGGATACTCACCAAAAAGTCAGTTCATCCCCAATTATTCTTTCCAAATATGGCCTGTATATAGATCGCACCCATATGAACTCCCAAAGCTTAATGAACATAAGTTAGCTTCACATCCCAAATCTAGAAATATTTATATCTTATCATCCCAAATTTAGAAATGTTTATATCTTCTTTGTGAACGAACTAACTATGTTATTTACTGAAGTTCTAAATTCGAGGTCGAATTTTTTCCAACTTGGGGGGCATGATACAAACCCTCTTCAACCAACATTTGGGAAACCTTCTTTCCTAGCGCCTTCTTCTCGACCTCACACCAGGAGTGAGCATCATTTGAATACTTTAGATGGATACCCAAAGAAGCATTAGCATTTAGGGCAGCCTGGAAGGAATAACCCGAGTCAGCAAGCTCCTTCTTAAGTTTCTTTACCTTGGCAAGAGAGACATCTTTGTCGAACTCTTCTCTCAATTTCTTGCGCAACAAGATCGTTTGGGCCTGCGAGCTCATTCAACGTCAGCCAAGGCACTTGGAAAGGCCGATTGATACAACTGCCATTCGGAGTTGTTCACGCTGAATGATAGCTTCTCTGACAACTTCGTCTCAGTGTCAAAGAAGCCTTACCATGCCTACTCTTTTTTGGTGAACAAGTAGATGAGGATTTCTTTTTCAAGAGATCAACGAAAAGATTTTTTTTCTCTCTCTTTTGTGCTTCTTATGCATGTCGAGAGGATGAAGGTTGTCGGCCACTGACTCCAAGAGATGGACATGTGTATGAGCATCGACTACCTCCTTAAATTTCTCGGGCGCTAACCCTCGTCTCTTTAGGTAAAGGACATATAAGTATGTCTTTCCTTTGGATCATTGGAAGCCATGATATCTGCATTAGAAGAAAAAAATCAGCAAAGTTAAAATCTGTAAAGAAATGAAAAAACTACCAAAAACTATTTGTACTGTATAAATCACTCCATCAACACAGAGACAAGTAGACATGTAAGATTTTTCGAGGTAGCTGATCAAGGACTGATAGAGTTTTAGGTCCTCAACATTCATAATAGATCGAGGCCACAAGTTTTACCTCAATGGGTTTCTTGTCCAGTGAAAAGGAGCCAGTAGCCTTTTCTTAGGCTCTAACTCTCCTCAACCATCTTGGTTGCCTCTTCAACTGCAAGGTCAGGGTGTCATTGACCCGCTCAGGAGGACTTGCAATGTCTTCCACTCGCTCGTTCAGAATAGATGGAACACTCTGCACTGATATCATATCAAACTAGCATCCGACAATAATATAATTCTTGTATCGAAGTCTTGATAACTCTCTCTCAGAAACCCCAACCCCTTGAAAATAGAAACGAGGTTAAAGAAAGACACTGTTACCTTAAATCATAAAACTTCTTGAAAACTTGGAAGACAAATGTCAGATAAGAGTGGACTAAGTGTTGATCTCACTCGCTATTTATAGGCTCAAGTCTTAGCAAGGTGGACCAACTGTCGTGAACCCCCAACTGTTAAATCTCTTAGCATCTATCGGTTCAAAAGAATTGACATTTCAAATCTTTTGTAGCACCTATAATTTATTATACACATTGCTCAAGGAAGATACATATCTTAGAAAATGACAGGACTTCTTGTTGCTCGAGCCTAGGGGTATACCTGATGCCTGGAATTGAGAAGATCTCAAACCGCCAACAATTCCAAAAGAAATGGACTTTCCTTTCAAACAAATATGTATGCTCTTCGAACATTTGATTTCGGTGGGCAGTGTACCGACCTCTCAGGATGGGTCCCACCAAGAAACCTTGTCATAATACGAATTCTTAGCCTCTAGGTCAAATTGGCTCGATGAACAACCATCAAATCCCCTTTCGTGTCACATCAATCTTAAACTAAATCGATTATTTAAAAAGAGAAAATCATCAAAATAAGAAGTTCTAATTAAAAACCTTAATTATCAAATTAATTATCATATTGCTAAACAAGCCCTAAGCGTGGATTAGCAAGAGGTATTGAGCATGAATAGGATCCATGACAACAAATATTCATCACAAAATAGTATGAATATGTGACCAAGAGATATGTAATGATTAGGTTCAAGAACACTTATGGACTCAATAATACATCATACTAACTTGAGCGTCAAAAAGCTTTTGCAGTTATACCTCATCTTGTTAAACACTACGAGAAGTAGAATTTGGATTTGGATTTGGATTTGAGTTCTTCCCGTACTATTTGTACAAATATTTTTCGTAGATAAATTTAATTTTTCTTTGGAATGATACATATATATTGAGAGAGGAGATGAATAAAGTTATCACGAGAATAATTATAATAGAGTTTTCAATATCATTTTTTTAATCTATCTATTATCTATTGCTTGAACACGAGTTATTTACAAATTAAGTGAGAATAAAAAGTGAAAATGGATATTTCTCTAAAGAAATATTTGATATAAGAGATTTTTTTTCATATTAAAAATGAATTTTCAGTGACTAAAATGGTCCATGAGAATATTTCAATAAATTTTTAAGAATAAAAAAAGTAAAATAGCATTTTTTATATTGCCACAAATTTTTCTCTACAAAAAATAAATAATTTTTCACCTCTCCCATATCACAGGTGTGAAGTTTGCTTAATAGTATATATGAGAATGTAGTACCACTATTTGTGAGAGTTAATGCACATTCAAAGCCCAAACAGCAACACTGCATTCAAAACTTAATACTTGCTTTCCCAAGATATGGATTTGATTCCCAACCTCAACAAAGTTGAGTAACTAAACTAACAAGAAATGTATTTTTGTCTCATGAGACCCTTGAAAAGCCATCATAGGAATATTTATTAGCAAAGGAAAAAAATTATAAGTTAGGTTCTTTCCATTCTCTATACATTTTTGAGTTTTAATGGAGAAGGGATCAAATATGGGTAACTTTCTTACTTTTAAATTAGTTCAGAGAAAGTGCTTCTAAGCTTTTCTGATCTGACTGCCACCAATGCATATCTCATAAAGCACTGTTTTGGATGTGAATGAGATTCCCTGTTCTCACTTTTGTTTCTCCCTTCATTTTAATTTCTTTTTAATCTATCTTCCATCTCAATTTTTAGTCCTTTACTACTATTATTACAAATTTTCACAAAAATATTTAAATATAAATCAATTTTAGAGATAAAAAATATTACTTACAATATTAACTAAATTAAATATTATTTTAAATTAAAAAAACATTAATATCTAAAATACTTTTTATTATTAATAAATAATTTATAATTTGATATCTAATTAACTATCAATGTCTTAGTTACTAATTTTTTAAATTATAAGTTGGTAGTTAAAATTTGATAATTAATTAGATAAAAAATTTAAACTATAACTACTTTAATTACTAATATATTTTTTTTAAATAATATCTAATTTAATTAATATAATGATTAATTAATTTTTATCTCCAAAATAAATTTATTTAATGATTCTTTAATGTATGTGAGATGGTGCCACTCACCGGAAGGAACAAACTATGCATGCATTTCGAAAACTATCTTAGTTTGAGAAGATTTCAAAGAATTCACAAAACCTAAATTCAATTCTATAAATGTTGTTTTCTATCAGAGTTAGAGTTTCGTATGATAAAAAAAGCTACATTAAATAATTATATTTATATATACATATATATTAACAAAATAAAATTTCAATTCCAATAGGGAGAACAATTATAGAAACAACTGTATATAATTTTTTTCCCACAGAAAATCACACTAAGCTTCCAAAATGAACAGCATCTCCACTTTGAGCATCTCTGTAGTGACTAAATGCATTAATCTCTTACTTGACTCTTTAGATCCAGATTTAAGAAACAGTGACACTCACATATGCAATGTCTTTGTGTGGATAAAAATGGTTCAACTTATGCAATAGTAGACAGAAAAAATTGCACCTTCCTCTGTTTATTCCAATTAAGAGCAGTGCATATTTGCCAACACTAGATTTTTGTAATTCTGTGATGGAAGTCAAGCCTCTTTAAAAAAAAACAAAATCATTTTAGAGAGAGAATCCTGATTGTGTGAGCTGCATTATTTATAATTGTTTTTGGTTTTTGAGAAATCAAACAAACAATGCATGGATTATTCTTTATTCCAGTTGTTGGAATGAGCAATGCTAAACCACAAATCAGAATGCTCCCATTTCCGAGTGATTAGTATAAGAAATTCCGAAGATCTAGAATGCACAATTGCGTCTATGGGCAAAGATTATGTTAGATTTGCAGGCAAAGATAGAAGCAAAATAAAGATATCGATGTGCATGGAAAAATCTTGATCATGATATGTGCAAAGAATATTATTGATGGTACTTAGGGCACTGTGAAGTTGTAACTCCAATGGAACCTTTTTGGTTGTATAGTACGTAGTTGTAGGAATGGGATGTGGTACATATGCACGTGGGAATATGTGAAGTGTTTTGCTACTTAAGGCCTAATAGTCTTCTGTTGCCCACATTACAAGTTTCAGAACATATTTGCTAAAAGCAGAACAAAGTTTTAGGAAGCTTAACTAGCCCATTTGAAACAATCATTACCAACATATATTATGGTCTCCTAAAGGATGATTAAGTAAACAATTTCCTTGCTTTAATGTAGGATTAAACTAGTAATTAATGGTGTTGTTCCCTCTCCTTTTTGTTAGTGCACCCACCAAGGGGCATTCCACATTCAACTCTCTTGCTCCCTATTTAAATTTAGCTGTAGCCCACTCTCCATATCTGTCTCCATCCATTGACTATATGAAAAGTGACGAAGCCCAAATGTGAGGACTAAAAGCACCACCATTCCACCAAAGTGGTGATAGGTACCACGGAAAATTTGAAATATACGACAAGCTTTTAGCAGCTTTCACCACCCAATTCATCTGAATGTGGTGTTCGGCATTTTAAACGATCGAGCTAGGTTATATTAATCCTTAGAATATGAACAGTATATTCATAAGAAAATAGACAAGCACACACGATTAATCATGTGCCAATGGTGCGTCTTAGTGATCATATATAGGGAAAGAAAGTAGAAAAAGTAGAAAGTATTTTTTGGTAAAGAGTTCATCTCTCGAAATTGAAATCTGTTTAAGGAAATGTGGCGGCTTTGACGTTGTTGCCTCGGAGGATTAAGTTAGATATATATGACTAAAAACAATTGGTTCAAGGGAAATGATACGTCATTCTTGAGACCCATTATATAATTGGATTTTGGCAGAAAAGTTAGTTAGAGTTTCTATATAAATTTTTTTTATCAGTTCCAAAATCAAATCAAATCTTTAACAACGTGATCGAGAAATAAGATTATAGGATTTAAGTTTCATTATATATATAATGTAACACCATGCTAAAAAAATATAAGTGTTCTTACCAGTTACTGAGATAAAGTTTCTCTTAGTTGTTGCATATATTCTTTCAATTTTCGATTTTATTGTTCTTTCGACTTTATTTTAGAATAGATATTTGTGATGACACTATAATGTTTAAGTTAATTTTGAGGTTAGAGTTTCATTACTTTTTTTAAGAGATGATTTCTTATTTATAATTATAATTTTGGATCTTGGGTGTTATAGATTGATGCGACCTAATTGAGTCGTTAATCGTAATTTTCATATGATTATCGTGTAATTATATCCGGTGGTTATGTGTATACGTGTGTTTGGCCTTCGGGTATTTAAAGAAGTATGAGCATGAAATAACATTTGGAGAAACATATAAGTATGGTTGACTTGGGGAAAAGGTGGAGAAGCTGATTTTGAGCCATGCAGGGAAATATGTTGGCAATGTGCACATGCAAACAATCACCATCTTTTCTTTGACGCAATTATGTATAGTCTTATAGAATAGTAGAGTTGACTTAAGTGTTGTGCGTTAAAGCCTACAAGTTATTGCATTTCATCATCACCCTGTTGCTATTGGGTGGGGTACACCATCACAACACCTCTCTCGTCGCCAAATTTAAAAAGGGCTCTCCCTGCTTGCATTTCCCTGCCAAGACACGTATATTTCATGTTCTCACTTCCAATCTAACTGCTCATAGCAAGAGGAACCACTCTTTGTACTTGTCATGGCCCTTAAGATCAACACCAGTTCTTTCCTTCTAATTCTTCTCTTGCTCCTCGTTCCCTTATCTTCAGGTGACCATGTTCTCTATATTTTAATACAATTTCAAACATTTAACTCTTCCCACACACAAACATAACAGCTTTTATTTCCTTATAGGCTTGGCTGATGGCTTCAGGGAAAGCATGCATCCTACTCATGGCTTACCTTCAGAGGTAAACCCTACTGTGTGTTTGTCCTCTTGCTTTAGAATTATGAAGAAATATGAATGGAGCTACATTGAAGGAAACATAGATGTTTGCTTTTGTTTATAATGTGTTTCCACAATGATTTTGCAGTTGTGAAAATTGAAAATGTTGTGTATATAATGCAATATATATAGTTCTTTAAACTAACACGTTGTTTCTTCTGGTATTGGCTTTGAATGAAGGATGGTATGAAGGTGAAGTCGAGGAAGCTATTTGGTCATGATTTTGTGTTGGATTATGATGAGGCAGGACCCAACCCAAGGCACGCTAAGAAACCTGGGAAGGGCCCTTGAACGCACACCTTCAAACCTAACTAATAATGAAATAAATTAACAAATACACTGTCATCTCTCTTCCTACTCAATGTTTTGGTCGTGTATGAGGAGATATGTAAACGAGTTTCTTCATCGGAGCCACTACTTGTGTGTATTATGAGGCAATAAATTAGTATCATACTTTATTTTATGTATGTGCACCAGATGCGTATCAATGGGCTGTGGACCATTAAACCAAGAATATTATAATAAAGTTTTTGCCTTATAATTAGTAATCATGTTCCTGATGTTGGAAGTTGTTATCGTCTCATTATAATCAATCTCCAGGGAAAGAAAAGAAGAAGGTGCATATGGTATTACTAAAAGATATTTTAAATTTACCTCAATCTTATAAAAAGAGTTAATAACATAATATTTACATTCATTTATATATAATAATTATAAAATATCTTTATGGGTTTATTATTATGTACCGAACCTCTTGCGGTAAAAGATTTCAATACGATCTCTCTGTAACTGCAATTGTTTTTAGATTTCAATATTATTTCTGTAAGTGCAATTTAGAGTATTAATATCCATTTTTGAAAATTAGTTATATTAATATTTTAGTTACATTTTTTATTTTTAAATTGAATTATTAATATTTAGTATTATATTATTGAAAGAAAGTTATCAAATGGGGATTTATTTAATAAAGAGTGTCAAAATATATTTTTTCTTATTTTTAAGTCTTCTTACTCTTATCTTCATTACATCAAATTACATTACCGTATAAATAACACGAAATTAGATATGGTTTCATTTTCAATTCTCTTAGAAGAAATTCATTTATAAGTTATTCTTATGTATTAAAATGGATTGTATCAAATTCATTTAAGTAATAAGTTGTGAGAAGGATTATCCAAAGTTAAAAGAATTATTATTAAGAAATATTTGTAAGTAATATGTGAGACATCCTATAACACTACTTTTATAACTCTATAAATAACCATGTAAATAAATAGTGTATGGATTGACCGAGTTAAAAATTTCACCTAATAATCTAATTATTGATTAACTTTTACCTTTATTCACTAGAAAGTCAAATTAACAGTGCATAGCTAGATATTAAACTTTAACAGGGAAGATAAAATAATTTATAAACTAAGAGCATCTTTAATAAAAGTGTATTGGTTAAAAAGTAATTGTGTATAAAGAACTGATTTACGTAACAAAAAGTGTTTTTTAAAATTTTAGCTGCTTCTATAAAGAATAATGTTTAACATGAAATTATAATACTTAAATTATTTGTTTAAGTTATTAAAAGGTAAAGTATAAATAAAAATTATAAAAAAATTATCTATATAATATATAAAGAATTTAAATATATAAAAAAACACATGAATAATTTAGGTGATGTGATATTGTTTTTGCTTAAGTTATGTTCACAAGTTAGAGAAAAGTTATGCAAATTAACTCTTGTTATTTAATGAAAGGTCATAATTAATGCATTCTATTTTTTCAATATATAATTTTTTTAACGTTGAAAAGAATTTTTTCTTTGCAATCTATTACTTATCAAAAAATTATAATTTTTTAAATTAAATTTGATTTCAAGCATTTAGACTCCATGAAATGAATTTACAATTGAAATTTGCATTTAACTTGTTGAAGTCCAATCAAGGTCACTAAAAAATAAATAATATCTCATATGGAACAAATTTAATATATTAAAAGAAACAAAGAGCAACTTGATGACAATGAGTGTTGGGTGTTTGCATGAATTGACTAAGGTGTTATATAATAAAGTATATGTCTAGTCAAATTGTGAAGAGACAAGGGGACAACCATTAAGGTTGTTGTGATATGGTTATGTTTAAGAGTTTGAGCATTAAAAAGAACTTTGTTATATGAAATTATAAGAGTAAGGCATGACTTTATTTGAACGAGTAACCTTAAAACTAAAAAAATATTTTAGTTTGGGATTAGTAACAACATGGGAAAAATTTGGCAATTTAATATGTACAAGTTTAATGTCATGGAAATAACTAAAATAGGTATAATGTGAGTGAGATGGTTGATGTTGATATCTTGGTTCGCAATGTTGGTGTCTACACTTATGTTATCTGAATTGTCATTTTGAATAGATTGTGATTGACCAATGAAGAAGGTGAAGATTTTGTTAATTTTGTGTAGATGGTTTCCTTTGGATTGTTGCAACAAAGCAAGAAGTTGTTACAATTGTCCAAAATTGAGTCCAACATTTGAAAAAAAAAAACACTTATGGAGAAGAGCTCGCATCAAGTTGTTGTGAAAATAAATTATCCTAAAAATCATAATATTATTAACATTGGAACTATTTCTTGATTACATATTCCTTTATTTTTATAATGGTGAATTTCATGCTTATAACAATATTGTGTTATGTGGACAATTACAAAATGTGAAAATAATCTTCCTTGATATGATTTTCGTTTTGCTCTTCCATTATTGAAGTTGTTTACTTTTTCTTGGGATATCTGATTGTGTTATGAGAATGAAAACTATTAGATAAGGCATTTAGTTCAATCAAAACTTTTTTAGTTAATTGTCTTACTTAATAGGCAAATAAAGAGAAAACTAGTTCACAAAAGACAATAATTTATGTTTATAATTTAGGATTTAGAGTTTAAAGTTCTATCAATTTTTGTCTTTCACAATGCAACTAGTGCAAAATAAGACTTTTTATAACAATTCTACATAACTTTTATGACAGATCTTATTGAGACATAAATTTAGGCGACATAGAAACTTTGCATTTTCTATGTAGGTTAAAAAACTATAATAATAAGTTGAATTTATTAGTAATGTTGTATATAAACTGTTAAAATGAGCAAAATATTTGTCATAATATATTTAGATGAAACTTTTTATGATTGATATTTCTAGAACAATCATAGAAAATATGACTTACTATGATGATTCTCATCAAAACTATCATAATAAGTGATTTTTTATGACAAATATAGCTCTAACACTTCTCATAGTAAGTGATTTTCTATAACAAATATTTCTACCACCTATCATAATAGTAAATTAAATTTTTAAGTCTGCTATTGCGTTTTAAAATGTTGGAGATCTCACATCGACTAGAAATGAGAGTCTTTCATTGTATATAAGTGGGTGCAAATCTCACCTCATTGAATCAGTTTTATAGGGTTGAGTTCTCATTGAGTCGATTTTATGGGGTTGAGTTAGGTCTAAAGTCCACTTCGTAATATACAAAGAAAACGTTTGTTTTATTAATTTTTCGTCATTCATTATAATAACAATAACGTGCATGTGCACAACCCATTAATTTATAATTCAATGTGTTCCAACAAAGTCTTTAAAGCGAGAGAAGAACAATTATTGAATTTTCTCTAGATGAAGATAATAGGCGATGAGGAATTCTAATGCTAACTTACAATTTTTTGCATCTGCATAAAAGTCATTAATTCATTTGTGGTTAAATCATTCATGGTTACAAACTTAAGAAAAAAAAGAAAGAAAGGGTTAGAAGAAGCAGAGCACAGAATATTTAGATTATAGTAGTGTGGAAGCAGAACATGAATTTGTTACAAGAGAGTTTGTATCTCTTTGGACATGTTTCTCAATAAGTCTTCTTTTAAAAGAAAAATAAGAAAAAAAATGTAATTTCTCCACAAAATAAAATTATCTTATACCCAGGTTAAAAATAAAAAAAAAATGAGATGAATTATATAAGAGTTTCTATAAATTAATTTATGCATAAGTTTAATTTTAATTTATAAAAAATATTAATTTTATTTTTCTCTCCTAAAAGAAGTTTCGAAAGAAACTTATCCCAAATACACAAGAGGGATATTTCTAATTACTGAAAAAATTCAAGGGATAATCGAAAATAATAGAAACATTTGTTTAATATCCATCAAGATTTTAAAAAATATATGCAGACCATTTACTAATAAAATTTAAGAATCTCTAATTAAGAACTGAAAAAAAAAAGTTCATATTAACAGCATGTTCAAACTCATATCTGTGTGGAATATGAGTCCACTCATTAAAAAAGTTCTTTGTCATTATGATTAATACATTCTTTTACAAAACTCCAAGTAAAAGTTATAATCGGTCTTCTTTCATAAGAAATAATTAAAAAAATCTCCTGCATTAATTATATTTACAAAAGAAATATCTTTAATTAAAATTATTTCTAAATTGAATAGTGATTTGTGAAATGTTAAGTATTTGTAAGTATTTTGAGAATGTTAGGGATAGTTTGTAAGAAATTATAAATTTATGATAGCTTTGAAATGAGTTCATTAGATGTTATAGAAGAAAAAAAAAGTCCATTAGATGTTATAGAAAAAAAAGAGTTTAACCTTAAAAAAAAATTCAATAAACACTTATTAGAATAGATTCTAATTTAAAATCTATCTCAATCTTATAAATTAACTTGTATATCTAACCAACATAAAATAAAATAGTAAAATATGTGATTAAACAAGGAAGCATGTTAATTGCGATCCATTTTGTTTACTTATTTGAGAAACATCAACGTCAAAGAAAGTGAAGTCTGTGTTTCCAATTCCTGTGGCTGACATAGCGTTTGGAAAAGAACTTGATTCATAGACTAAAACAAGGAAAAAAAGTTAGGTTCCTGATGTTTCTAATTGTGCACCTCCACACACGCATTTTTAGTGGTAAACATTGGCAATGACATCACATATTTCTCTTAATTTTTGTCAAATAATAGCCAGTTTAAAAGTTAGTATGTCCTACTTACCCAACACGTTGAAACCCACCATTTCTCTCATAACCCACAAATAGTTAATTTGGACTTTGCATAATGATGTCAATTCCTTCAACAATTTACTCAAAATATCAGAATCCAAAGTTGTGAAAATTAGAACAACCCTTCGAATTGGATCCAGTTAAGAACACACACACAAAAATCTAAATCTAGATTTCTCATATGCATTACAGCCAGGCTTTGTAAATAGGTGAGGCTCTTGGTCATATTGTGTAAGGATGAACATCCAAAATTGTGAAATTAGAACAAAACCCTTTTGCCTATCAAAGTGGATCAAGTTAAAGAACACAAAAGAAACAGCAGCCAAACTTTGTAAATAAGATTTTTGGTCTACAGTGTAAATACTGTAGGATCCTTGTAGAAGTCAAACAGATACTTGTATTACTTTATTTTACATTAAAAAACGATCAAATGTTGAAGAGAATTTTTTTGGGTAAAAAGTTATTTGGGTAATTAATTAATAAACAACCAAAGTGCTTAAACTGTTCGGTTTCAACTTGAAGAAGTCAAACCTCATTCAGATGGTGTAATTAACAATATAATCTTGGTGATTGTGGACCAATTTCAAAGGTCTTAAGAAAATAAGAGAAGTTAGTCAAAGAAGTGTGCTATCAAATTTAGGTGGAAGAAGTAGTTGATCCACTTGCACAGGGGACAAACGGTGCAAAGCAGTAACTGAAATTTAGAATCAGAATAAGATGAATCCTTAAAAAACATTTATTTTAACCATTCCTTGGTGCCCTAAACCAAGTAGATTCTAAGATGTGAGGCATGTACAATTAAGATAAGATTATACAGGCAATAAGTTGAGAAGTATATGGCTGTTATATGTACATGACTGGTGGTATTTTTTGCATCTATAAAGAAAGCTGTGATGAAAACCAGATTCCAAAAGACACAATTCCAATGGTAGCAAGAGCTTGAACCAGCTCAACTATAGAATTTTGTTGCTCCAGTGGCACATTCAGCCAGTCTGTCCGCCTGCAAGCATTCAAAATAAGACACAGCACAATCAATTAGGGGTAAAAAGTCAAATTTGGCTAACAACAAATTTTTATTTTATGTCAGTGATATTTATAAACAAACACCTATGCAACATTTCCATAGTAAAATTGTATTTTAGAAGAAGAAAAAAGGCTCAACTACACTGAATTTTACTGTATGGTAGTCCCAGAGTGCCAGTTCTATTGTGCACCAAAGTGCAAAATCATAAATATATATACATGAGAAAACACATACCCTAAATCGGCAATTATAATGCTGACATTATCCTGTGAACGTCGGTCCTGCAGAGAATATCATTATATTACTAAAAACTTTGAAGTGTGGATATAATAAGTTCAAAGGTGATAAATGCCATGAGATTTGTTAAAACTTACCAAAGCGGCTTCTGCAAGCGATTCACATGCTAGCTGAATTTGAAACAAGAAGAGCAAACAAAATATTATAGCTGCAACTTCGATGGCTTATTGATACTAGCGTTGTGGTTTCAAATATAAAGCATTGTGCATACCTGAATGTTTCCATGTTTTCGTAGTTGATCCCTAACTAAAGAAACTGCTTCTGAGCTGCAATTGTAAGAAGAATGTGTTACAAACCAAAAAATAAAGAAAGGTGTCATAACTGATTCAAGGGATCATGTAATAGACCTGCTGATGTAATCCCATAAGCCATCGGTTGCTAATACTATAAATTCTGCATCAGAGCCAAGAGCTACCTGATAAATATCAGGGTATGCTACAACCAAGTCATTGTTGAGCTGTACACTGTGTCGTGAACCATCCTTACGTTAAAGTTTATAGTTTTGTTATAAAATTACAGAAAGGTCAATTTGAGTGTGACAGTGCAACACAGTCCAAAAATATCATGTCCTCGTTGTATTTTGCATAATCAGGCAGGAGCCAACAAAAAATAGGAGCTTCATTCAGATTTTGATTATGTATTTCAGAAATAATCAGGACCACCAATTCTCTTTCTAGTTCTTAGAATGCAGGTTTAGACTTATTTTAATCCTACAAAACCAACTTTAAGTAAAATTTGATCACTTTTATACACTCTAATTTAGTTATATGTCTATATGAAGTGAAATCTTTAATAAAACATTTAACCTCATGACTGGAGCATGAGATTAAATACTTGTAACAAGTTCTATAAGAACTAGCACAATAGATTCAACAATTCTAGTTAGAATAAACTTTGAAATCATCTTAGAATTTGAAATTAGACTTAAAGTAACCTAAAAAACCAACTTAAAATAGGTTTGTATGTACTCATTTATTTTATCATTTTAACCATATATCTAGACAACATCAAATCTCTAACACTTGTAGTTATTTCTAGCTAGAGATGTGAATCAGGGCAAAACAACTTATCTCCATTCTTTTTACTAAATGCTAATGTAAGACAACCCACATTGGAGAAAATGTAAAGAACTTTAAGACACATAAGATTACCTACCGAGAGATGAACTTTGCTGACCATTTTCCTTCCTGAACTCCTTTTTGCAGCATCCTTTTCACACGCAAAAGGTAGATATCCTTTAGGACACAAAACTAGGAGAAATTTCTTTAGACTGGGAAGAATAGTGAGGAGATTAAGGACCGTACTCATTCTTCTTCGTTTTGAATCGCATGTCCCCAAATGCACGAGATACAGCAATGTCTCCACAAATTCTACCATTGCTAATCTATAGACAGCATATATCTGTGTTATCATTAACCATGTAATGGGCGTTTCTTTATAAAGAATGGTGATAAAGTGCAAAAGGAAAACAATTGAGCCACTTCCAACCCAATTGAAAACAATTTGTTCAATAAAACCATAATTTGAAAATCTTAGCTACAATTGAGCCTGAAAATTAACACTTGAAAACATCAATGATATTCGAAAGTGACAATTTCTTACACATGACATGATATAGTTGGAAGACACTACTACATGTGGTTTCCAACCATAAAACCACCCAACATAAATTATTAAACTAGAAAAAAAAATGGTTATATGCCCCAGAAATCACTACTTAGTTCACATCCTAAGTTGTCAAAATTTTCAAATCAGAACTTCGGTTTTTATTGTATAGAATATTGTCATATTGACTTGGGATGATGGTCAAAAGGTATGTAAAAGATGAAGGAACAAGGAAAACACACCCATCCACCTGCTTCTCTGATTCTTCTAATTTCATTAAGAGAAGTTTTGTTGCTCCCATATGGACGGTGAGGACTAGTCAGAACTTCTGCTTTTCCAGATCTGCATAGAACCTACAAGAATATAACAAGCTTAAACAGAAGTCAGGTAATTTTGAAGACATTCAATCCCCTAGACTAGATACCCTAAGTGGAAAATGAATTTAAGAATAGTCCAAGTGATAGTTTTTTTCTTCATAATTCTAGTACATTTCTTTCATGTACAGAGAAACATGTATAAAGAAGTTCTTTCTATCATCTTGGGACACAACAGGATAAATAATACATACCGCTGAGGAGTCACCGATGTGTGAAATTAGAAGCTCATCACCTCCGATGAAAACGGCAGTTGCTGTAGCACCTGATTCATCCTCCTCTCCATTCATTTCAAGCCTTTAAAAATCAAATTCTACTGTCTAAACCTCTAATATAGTTATACCAAATCTAGAATCATATGAGAACTATTTAACTAGAGAAATTTCATGGAGATTATCCATTGGTGGAGACTAGTGTATTGCCTTACCGTTTTAGTAACCTCGTGTCTGCCTTGAGAAATGCCTCCTGCAATGCTCCTTTAGCGGCTTTGAAATCTTTCTGCACTAATAGTAATCCACCTTGTAAAGCTTCAACACACTCCTTGTACAGCTCATCCCTGTAGTTAGCACTTGGCACACCAAATCAACAATTCAGATTGTGTAAAGAACAACAATTCATTTACCAGACTCCATCCAGAATAAAAGGAAACGATGAGTGCAAGGGCAGATAAACTTCCCAATGTTAGGATTGATGAAAGTGATGGAGTGGAACCTAATGAATTAGTTGAGAAATTTTATCAAAACAAAAAACTTTGCCTCTCACTGTTTGGATTGTTTAACATAAGATTAAATGGAACGGAGCTTGATTGAAATGTAAATGCATTTTATCCCATTCAATCCAACTCCTTTTCTTCCCCCCTGATTCAGAAGGTCGTGAACTGGAACCATTCTCTTCTTTGTTACATTTCATCATAAAAAAAAGCCCAAACAAGATAATAGTAACTTACTCAACTTAATTTCAATTCACTCGATTTCATTCCACCCAATCCACCCCAATAGACACACTTCCACTCACATTCTCCAAATTCACTCATTATGAACATCAACTAGAATCCTGAGCAAGTAATCATATGAAATTATATTGTGCAGCATTTCAATTATCTTCAAGGAAACATATCACAGTAGAACGAAAATAACCATCATTTCACACCCCATTAATGGATATAAAATGAGGAAACAAAAGAAGCAACAAGACATGAAATAGTGCATCAAAGCATGCGTACATGATACAAACAACACCTCAGTTAAAATCAATGTGTTGAAAGACCTGAGGAACTCGACAGAAGAAAACCCTCCATGGCCATCGAAGACAGCCGCGAAAGAGAAGCCCTGAAGGCCATCGGGTCGAACAATGATGTCGTCCTCCATCTCTTCACGAAGACCCTGCAAGGCTATGGACCCCCATCTCACACCGGGCACCTCAGTCAAAGACGATGGAGCATCGATGGCTATGGCAGAGCAGCACCGGCCCCTGGTGGTGGTGGTGAAGGTGTTTTTGTGTGTGGTCTTAGAGGTGGAGCGAGTATGGAGCTTGCATAAGAGGAATCTTTGCATGTGTGGAGTTGACAGGGCCATGATGGAGGATTCGGACAGTGAAGGGAAGGAGGAGAAAGAAAGTGTTTTTGTGTTGAGTTTAGGATAGAGAGATATAGATAAGCGAGAGTTAATAGAAGCCTCTAACTGCTTTAACGGATTGGATTCCACGATGGGATGAGATGAGATTCTTCACAAGCTTCTTCAACGCGTGAAACCTTAAAAATGGGCCCACCCACAACTGACGTGGCAAGACAGGAACGTGGACCATCATGGTCCTGGCCCTACTCATGTAACACAAACACTAATGTTTGGATTTTTTATTGGTCAAACTATAATACCTTGCTTATTTATTTCAACATGATGTGCGGTTGTGGTTAAGATCAGATTAAGTAATGGCTGCTGCTGGAGTCAAGTTGTATTTTTTATTAATTTGGTAAAAAAAATTACCTCTTAATTATTAAAATTTTAAAAAATTATTAAAATGAATAAATCATGTTAAAATGTTACGTGAAGAAATCGTGTTAAGATAAATACAACTTAATTTTAGAATTAAAGTTGTAATTTTAATTAAAAAGTGTCAAAGTATAATCACTTACCTATTTTATTAATTTTAAAAAAAATATTTTAATGATTAAGAGATAAAATTACACTAAATTAATAATTAAGACTTAAGATAATAATTAAGAATAATATTTTATTTTTTCATTTTGAAAATATATATTTTTGAATGAGAGTGTAAATCATATAAGACCCTTCCATCTGATTAAAAATGGTAAGAGAATTTTAAAAATAATGTAGCATAGTAAGATCCACAAAAATTATATTAAAACCTCGATGCTCTCAATAATAATGAGTTTGGATTGAAATATTCAATTATTTTAAGTTTTCATAGAAGATCCTAATAAATATTTGATTTAGTAATTTTTATTTTTAGTAGGGATGATTTAAAAAATAATAAATGTCAAAATTTCAAGTTATGTTTAATAAAATTAGAATTTTAACTTCTTACTATTTTATTTTACAAATTATACAATAGTTTTAAATTTCTTTCTTTCGTATTCTCTTTAAAATTATGACTGTAATCTTTTATTCAATCAAAAGCTACCCTTTAGAAGACAAAAGAGTTTATGGCACTTTGACTCGATCAAATTGTGTATTTTCCTGATTTATCGATTCCTCAAATCTATTTTTGTTTCATGTGTAGATTTTATGCATGTATATGATATTTTAGCTGAATAGATTAATCTCTACCAGTTTTGTAGTCATATGTTCTATTGTGAATCAGGTTGCTTAAAAGCAAATTAGGATTTTCTAACTTTACATAATTTTTTTATTCTTGCTAAGAAGAGAACATGAATAAAGGTAGGAGGAGTTGATAAATTTTCCTCCATTTTAGTTTCGTCGAAATTCGGTATAAAATTCAATCTTTAGTTAAAATTGAATGATAGTTTGGAATGATATCAAATTTGTTTTAGATTCAGATGATTTAAGTAAATAATTAAAAATGATTTAAATATAAATTATATTATTTGTGTAGTATAACTTAATTTTTTATCAGAAAGAAAAAATAAATAAATATGAACTTCAATCCTTATACAGAAGGATAATACATCCTCTATAACTAAACATACAAACCAAAGACACCTAACAACGCCAGTCAACATCTAACCAAGCAACTAAGAAGAAAGTAATACTCAAAAACAACATTAATTCATATTCATGCTAGTTAGAATCCATTTTGAACTTCTTTGAAATGAGTAGAAAAATACCCTTTAATGTTATATTATTTTGGTTTGAATATGGCTCTAATTTGCATACATACAAACAAACAACAGTAGCTAGTTTAGAAGGAAATAGCTTGAGCTAAGTGAAGAAAATAGGTAAATTCCTGTCCCTAGTTTAAGATAGCAGCATAACACTTCTCTGGCACTTAAGTAAATTCTTCCCTCAAATAATGGGGTCCGGGCTTAAAATGATCAGGTTCGTAATATGCCTCTGGCCTGTAAATTCCAGCATCGTTCATTCGGTTGCTCAAAACATGAAGAATGGCTTTCTTCTCACCTCCATACTCATCCCTGTTGTTCTCAACATATTCATTGGCCTCAGCTGCTATCTCATTCACAAATTCAAAACGATTGTCTTCCGATAACAGTAACCTCTCTATGTCCAACGTCAACATCTTTCCCTGTTCCCTAATCTTCCTTACCTGCTCCTCCATGAAAGGAATGCGCTCCATTTTGGGTTCCATATACTCATCCTTTTTTATCTGCAACAAAATGAATTTTTGCTTAGAGTAACATGAGATTAGAGAAGGCTGTGTATCAATAACATTCCCGTTTGGGTAAATAGCTTAGCTAAGCACTTACTGAATAAGTACTTACCGTGTAAGTACTACTTACGTATAAAGAATATTATATGATCAGAGAAAATAAAGTTAAATTATTTTTATCAGATATTATGGAGGGTTTATTGAAATAAGATCAAAACAGTATGAGCATATCATAAATTATTTTCGTAAGTTATCCCAAACACTTACATAATTACTTCAATCAAAAGATAAGTCCAAATAAGCTTTTCCGAACACTGACATAATTACTTTATATCATAAGATATAGGGGTGTTTAGTGGGTCAGATATCCCACTATCCAACTCAACCCAATTAGATTGAGTTTCATTTATGATTGAGTTAAACCTAAATCACTCTTATACGAGTTGGGTGATGAGTTTAGTTTGAGTGAACTCGGACTCACTCTTATACTAGTGTAATGGACAAATTGTGTTATGTTTTTCTTCTTCATGCCTTAAATTAGTTTGGACAAACTTATTATAACTTAACTTATTAATAACTTACTTGAAGCCTTTAATTAATTTTTGTAAAGATTATGTTATTATTTAATTAGGTTGATACTTGAAAATTACAGCTTTAAACAAAAAAAAAAAAGTTTTCAAAACATTGACCCAATTTAATCCAACCCACTAAAGAGTGGGTTGAGTTTAACATAAAAAAATGTAGAAACCCAACCCACCTCATTCTTTTAGTGGGTTGGATAATGGGTTTGCCCAAAATCTTACCCAACCGGTGAGACAAGTTCAAATAAGCTTAGCTAAGCACTAATGAGACAAGTTCAAATAAGCTTTTCCAAATGCATCAATTACAAGTACTAATGTTCACCACTATGGCAAACATAAAAATCATTGAAGAAGCTACATGTGCACCAAGATCGATCAGAAGATGAGCATGCATCGAGAGTAGAGACTAATGTAACAATATAGGAAGATGTGCAAGGAAACCAAGATACAAAGAAGCAAAGACATGGATTAAATTAAATTAAATTGGCTTATATTTATCTCAGGAGATGAAAAAAAACAGTTATCTTTTGCAAACAATTATGTTCTTAAATAGTAATATACGTGTAAATGTCATAGCATTGACATCAAGCAATCATATGCAATGCATAAAAATCTAGATTGCTAATTCTATTTCACTTTTCCAATCAGTCTACTTTCAAATCCTACAATGCAATAAATCAGTCTATGATAACCTCAACTCTCTCATCCATCTAACTTACAAAAAGTTTCGAATGGTTATACTAAAATCCTTATTTTATAGCAAATGAACAACCATGGGTAAATATTTAGTGGGAAATACCCATCTCCCGACTCATCATGTTGCACTTAAAAGCAATACCTCTTCCAATTGAGGTTGGTGGCCAAGAAAACCAAAAATACAAATTAATCTCACTCTAATATCCTAACTAACCCTTTAGGCTAGATAAATTCAAACATCTAACTAACACTTAGCACAACAATACTCCCACAACTAAGACTTTACATATTGAAAAAGCTTTCTAAACTGGGAAACAAGTACAAATACACAAGCAAACCCCTTCATTTTCACCTCTTTCAATTTGGGAATTTAGACAAACAGGTAAGAGGCAAGGATGGAAAGCAGTAATTGTAAGAAAGAGAAATCGGGAGCAAAGATACCAATTTTCTTCGCCTCCACACTCGTCGTCCACGACCCTCCTTTCGCATTTGATGCATCATCTTGCAAATCGAATGAACCCATAAACAAGTTCAGTTGAGCACAAACAAAAATTTAAACTTTTCGAATTTCTTTTACCTGCGAGCAAACCCAGAGTCCCGAATTTCCACCTCTTAACTCCATCTTCTGCAAACAAAAATAATTATAGTGAATTTGAATTTCAGAAAATAAATTGAATTATAATATTAGTGGCAAGAGAAATAAGAAATTACAGGTAAAGTGGAAGAGAGAGTAAACGAGTTCATAGGGAGAGCCATGGATGAGTGTTCCACTTATCTGAAAACTAACAAAAATATTTTATAAGACAAAACTGTACTTTTCTTCAAACATTACAAATAAATTTTTTTACAGACTTAAATATTTTTTCTCTATTTAAAATATATTGTTAAATTAATTGATATTTTATTTTCTCTAAAATCTCAAATTAATAATCTCTTTAGTCTTTAGCTTATGTTTAGACTTTAAGTAAACAATGTAGTTAATTATTTATGAGTTTGATTTGTATGTATTTTTAATGTTTATAAATTGAGTTAATTAGAAATTATAATTAATAAGATTTTTAATATAAGTAAAATTATTAGTTTGCTATAGATGATAATTTATGATTAATAGTAATATAAAAATATTTTAGTCTGACAATTATACATATAACATTGAATTAATTAATTTCCATTATATGAGGATTTGTAGTATAAATTTAATTAATTTTTTTTAAAGAAATTAAGAAATATTTTAAAGATTTTCAGGAAAAAGTATATTTTAAAAACCCAACAATAAAATTGCTTTCATAAAATTTGTAAAAATAACGGATGCCTACTAATCTTTTATCAATAACTGTTAAAAGAACTAATTATTTGTTTAGCAGTGTTAAATCGTCGTGTTTGTGTGTATTTTTAATCAAAATATTTTAGTGATAGAATATGAAAACTAAATATAATTATATATAGATACAGATCTTTCAATAAAATGCATTCTTAAACTGATTTTTTTTTTTAAATTAGCATTCCTTATAATAACTTTAAATATTCATATTGTAGCAGATTAAATATTTTAATAGCTTGGCGTTAGGTTTGACACTATGCAACTCATAAATGTAATGGTAAAAAATGTATAAATTTAATCAATATTTTCTTAGTCACCATAGTATTGGTCAGGAAATATTTGATGTATTACAAATTATTTTATGTGATTTATCCGATGCAATCAATAATTTAATGCATACCAAACCAACTTACTAATATCACAAGTTTTATGCGATAACTTTGTTTTCCAAGTCTTTTATCTTATAATAAAAAAATTAACAATTCTTATCATTCAAGAAATATAACTTAAGTGATTAATATATTGTTTAAGTGATATTTGAGTACTAAAGTAAGTAAATGGGGGGAATTTAAATTTTTTTATTATTGATTTGGGATTTTTTTTTACAAAATTGGGTTAAGTTTTGTGAGGATCAAAACGATTTTAAATTAAAACTCGTGTGTCATATGGACAATTTTGATTAATTATGTTAATTAACTGAGGATTGTGCTTAGTGATCCAGTTTAATGCAGAATAATACATATAAAGTTGTGTCACCAGTGTACAATTTCAATTTTATTATTTTTACACTAATGCACAAGTTCAATTTAGTGTTAAATAAAAAATAGGTTTAATACGTAAAAGACTTTGAATTTTTTACATATATATTTATAAATTTTAATTTTTTTTTTATTATTTTAAAGAGAGTGGTTTATAATTGTTCCTATTGTGTCGTTCATTTATACATTAAGAACACTTTTTTGGTTTGTTTTGATTTGGGTTATTCATTTTGTTATGAATGTGTCTAATATTTGGTCTTCCAGATTCTTTACGTCTCATGTGAACATCTGGCAAAAATTGAGTCTAGTGTAAGCAGACTAATCAAATTAGGAACAATTGCATAACTCCGACAAATTTACATAATATCGTAATCTACAAATAATTACAATTAACAAATTATTACAAATCCAAATTTTTCCACTCTTTAAGATAATACAAAAAGTAACTTTTTTAAATTTATGAATATATGTGTAAAAAAAATTAAAGTCTTTTTTTTTTCATAATATACCTATTTTTTTCATAACCAAACTCAATTTGTTCATATGTATCACAATTTCCGTGCATAATAGTAAAACTAAAGTTGTATACAGGTGACACAAATTCAGTTGTATTGTTATGCACTGAAATTGTGTGACTCATACACAACTTCAGTTAATTAACATAATTAAATAAAGTTGTGTAGATAACACACGAGTTCTAACTTAAAATCGTTTTAACCTCTAGAATTTAATCCAATTTCATAATTTTTTTATACAAATTAATAATAAAAGTTTTACATTGTTCTATTTATATACGTTAGCTAATATTTGAGTGTTTAAATAAAAAAAAATTGAGATATTCACTTTTACAAGAAATATTCTGAAATATATATATATATATATATATATATATAACAATTATTCAATAATTGTTTTTCAAATATTTTCAAGTTGTAAGTCAAACTAAAGTTAAAATTTATTTTTGGTTTCTAAATAATTGACTGCTTAGGAAATTTTGGAAAGGTTGATTTATAACATGTTTGATTTGATGAGAAGAAGTGATTTAATCATTAGATGTTAGCTATTTGTGCATTAAATGTAGTATTTTAAATTTGATATAATATGCTTATCCTTTGTGTGTATTTTATAATGTTTTGAAATGATTGAGTATTGACACATGAGCATAAATGTCTACAATACAAATATTATCACAAAACAAATTAAAAAATGAATGAAATCAAAACAGAAGAAATTTAACATGTTTTAGATTTTTTTTTCTCACACAAGTTACCCGATGAATTTATAAACCATTACAACTCAATCACAATTATCTCAATTTACATGAAAGTTAGTTCACAACTTTAAGTAATGCACTAAGATTACTCAAATTACTTTAAGTTCACCATTAATGTCATAACATGTCTATTTAGTTATACAACTTAGAAGTATGTAACAGGATCTGAAACACATGTTTGTGTTTAATAAAAGATGCAAAATAATTAGCTGCATTAGATTGTAATTGATGTATATGGTTCTACAAGATCTTCTTTCATCAAAGTTGTCTTTAAGATACATTTCATTATACTATATACTCTTCATCATACACACTTTACACTTTATTTGGTCGAGAGACTTTCATAAAAAAAAAAACAAATAATAATATATACATTAGACAACTTTATTCATCTTTTTTTAAATAAAAAACTACACTAGATAATTTTCTAAACGGTGACATAAAATCATGTTTGAAACATTATTCAAATTACCTTTTTATCATAATTTGAGACAGAGGTATAATATAAAAAATAAAATAAAATTTAAAAAACTATATGTTTCTTTCTTTTTATGTAGAGAGAAAAAGATTCAAATTAAAGTCCGAACAATTATAATGATGTTATGAAGGAGAATAAATTCATCTTATAGAAAATTATAATAATCAAATTGTGAGTAGCTGTTGAGAAATAGAGATATAATGATATTCTAGATAAAAAATGTTCCTATCATTAATATATTATTATAGAAGTTATATAATCATCTCACTTCAATTTTTATTTCTTTGTCTTCCATTGTTTTTGAATGAAAAGTAGTAGTAGAGTGAAGCAAAAAGAACATAAGATTGGATGACACGTGTATCCACACAAGTGAAAAGTATATTTTAAAAATCTAAGTCAGTCTTGGTAACAAGATAAAAAATTAAGTGTAAAATAAAATATAATAAAAGCATGCTCTGACCATCCTATTAACTTACTAAACAATTAATTAAAAATGTATCCACCTAAAACAACTCTGAATACCAATAGATAACATGATTAGTTTTAAGAAAATGATAATCACTCCTAATTACACTATATTTACCTCATGCTAAACAATATTATAGTATATTGCATGCGATAAATAAATAAAATCGAGGGGGATACGAAAAAATAATCTATAGCATATTAAGTAAGAAAGCATTCTATTTACCTTTTATTAACAAAAATATTTTTTTTACCGCAATCATCGATAATAGTATATTAAACATGTTAGTAATTAGTTGACAATACATTATATATAGTTTATATGTATTTCATTTGATATCACGTAATCATTTACAGTAAATGTATTAATTTTTGTAATAGTTACCTTCAAAGCCATATATATATAACTAGTTGGAGCACATTGTATATAGAAATTAAATTCATAAAAACAGGTTATTTAAATATTATATAGAAATCAATTATCTTAAAATCACGTATTAAGCAACGTATCTGATTAATCAATAATAAATTATATATAATTTATCTTCTTTTCATTCAATCACTCGTGGTATAATTAAATATAAAAATATTTAAAAATAAGTTTGTTTATGCATTTTTCTAGAACAGATGGAAGTTGAAGCTTGACTGTTGAGTTGAATGGCAGCGATAGTATCCTATTATTTTGGTATATTTATATAATAATTATAAATCAGTATTATTATTATTATTGTTATTATTAATAAAAAAAGCAGCATAAATATATATATGTGTGTATATATATTATATATATATATAGGAAAGCAGTAACTCAGTTGGTTCACGTTGCTGCTGGAGTGTGCAAAGGAAAGATAGTGGAACTTGTTTCTAGGGTTTGCGATGGAGTTTGCAAAATCAAATAAGTCAACAAAATTTCTGTAATCCCATGTTTTTCTCGACAACAATGCCAACTGAATTCTGTTGATTTAGATTGATCACGCTGCTGCGGATAAGCGTGCGCAGCCATAAAGAACTTTGAAAGAACTCCGAAAAAACCCAATCCATCACCATGGAACGTTCTAGATCTAAGAGGAACTACTACTATGAACAAGACTATGATTCTGAGACCGTGGCCAGGACCAGGCCGCGCTATAATCACCACTACAGCGCCGGCGCCGGGAACCACCGCCACCGTGGCGGAGGCGCCCGCCACGCAAAGGCGCAGGACTCGCAACTAAGCGTCACAACCAGCTACCGCATTCTGTGCCACGACATGAAGGCTGGCGGCGTGATAGGAAAGTCCGGCAGCATTATAAAGTCCATAAGGCAGCACACCGGCGCGTGGATCAACGTGCACGAGCTCATGCCGGGGGATGAGGAGCGGATCATCGAGATTTCGGACACTCGACGGCGAGACCCCGAGGGGAGAATGCCGTCATTCTCGCCGGCGCAGGAGGCGCTGCTGCTGATCCACGAGCGGATTCTGGAGAGCGACGCGGCGTTCGGGGTGGTGGAGGAGGATGAAGAGTACGGCGGGAGGGGTGGAGGCGGTGGGAGGGACCGGGTGGCGACGAGGCTGGTGGTATCGAGAATGCATGTTGGGTGTTTGTTGGGTAAAGGAGGGAAGATTATTGAACAAATGAGGATGGAAACCAAGACGCAGATTAGGATACTCCCTAGAGATCACAACCTTCCCCGTTGTGTTTCCATGTCTGAAGAGATTGTTCAGGTGCCCAACCAGAAAAAATAAGCTTGGACTGTTTTTCATCTCATACTTAAATTGCATGCATGATATGCTCTGAGCTTTAAAGACAAACGAAACCCCCTTCATTAATTTTGTTGAACATCGGTTTGGACTGTGAGGGAGCAAGTTACTCTCATCCACCCTTGCTGAATTTGGAGGATACTAATTAAAATTCGAGAACCGAAGATATTAATGACCTTTTTTTTTCAGTTTCACTCTTCACTTTGCATATTTATCCCTTCATTGATCAGCTTCGCCTAAACTAATTAAGTAATGTAATAAAGCATCGATTGTAACTGATTTATGGTAAGGCTTGAAGGGCTTTTGAAGTTCTTCTTTTTGAGATTACTTTCAAGTTTCAGCTAAAAAGCTGGAAAGAAGGAATGATGTTGTGGTTCAAAGCAATATTTCTTTTCATTGGGGGTTCTGAGTTTATTCTGTGTTGGATCATTGGATTTGTGCTGCATTTATCCCAGTTTTTTAGTAATCTGTTTCTGATGTGCTTCTGTGATTATGTGGTTGAACTTGGCTAGATCTAGTATGTATTTATTGGTTGATTCTTGCGTGAATTTAGTCTGTTTATTGAGATAGAAAGCAGGCAGTACCATGCCTATTTGAAGATAACATCTTTTATACTGCTTTCATTCATGATGGTGATATGAGAAATATGGAGATGTAGGGTGTTGCTTGGCCATTCTATAGATCTGTGTGATTCATACATTTAAAAAATATATGAACTGAAGGTTTGCTAATTATGTTATGTTTTCTGCAGGTTGTTGGTGATGTAAGTGCTGTAAAGGATGCTATAGCTAATATATCATCACGGTTGAGGGAGAGCCAGCACCGCGACCGAAGTCATTTCCATGGGCGTATACATTCACCAGAGCGATTTTTCTCTCCCGACAATGATTATATTCCTCATGTGACTGGTGGATCTCGTAGATCATCTGTGGATGGGGCCGCTTTTGGATCACGAGGTTCTAACACAACTAGCAGAAACAATAACCACTCTGCAATGAATTATTTGATGGAGCCTGGGGCTGCTCCTGTTTCTGATGATGTGCATGGCTTTTATGGGGAGGAACTGGTTTTCCGTGTACTCTGTCCAGTTGAGAGAGTTGATCGTATAATTGGGGAATCAGGTGGAATTGTAGAGTTCCTTCAGAATGAGGTTGGTGTAGATGTTAAGGTCACTGATCCTGTTGGTGGTTCGGATGAACAAATAGTTATCATTACTTCAGAGGAGGTACTTTTCTTCCCCGTTCTTTTTTGTTTCTCTATCTGATGTGTACGGTGTACTAGTGCAAATTCTTTTAGGGGACTAGTTCAGGTTGCAAGTGTTTTGGGCACACTGCTTTCCCTGCTTAACTTCAACAGTTTTTTTTGGTGCAAGTTGACATGTGTCCACTTAGATATGATACATCACATGTTTAAAGTTCTAACTGTTTCTAATTATGCACTCTAGGGTCCTGATGATGAGCTGTTCCCAGCTCAAGAAGCTTTGTTACATATACAAACCCGCATTGTCGATCTTATTCTAGAGAAAGACAATACTATAACCACCAGACTTGTTGTCCCATCCAGCGAAATTGAATGCTTAGACGGAAAGGATGCTTCACTTTCAGAAATAAGGAGGTTGACTGGTGCTAATATTCAAATTTTGCCTAGAGATGAGCTACCTCCCTGTGTTGCAAAAACCGATGAACTTGTACAGGTTTGTCATATATCCTACAGCTGGCTGATGTATTCTATCAGATTCCTTTGATAAATGTAGAACTTAATAATGATGACAGGTGTTATTCCTCAAAGCATCATACTGGGTGCATGTGTACTTACTTTACAAAAAATTGACAAACTAAAGAATGTACTGTTTTCATTATTAAAATATTTTTCCAATACATGGTATAAAGAGGATCCAGATGAGAGTGAACTTAGACACAATGATAGGCTTATTGTCCCGTGACTTAAGCCTCTTCACTTGTGGGGGTAACGCTGTGGACAGATTTACCCTCCCTCCCTTGACCCCCCATTAGGCAGAAGCCTCATGCACCCAGTATAGAGAGGATCCAAAGCCTTACCTTCCAGTTCTGTAATGTTAAAACAAAGACCTGAATATTCAAAATATGCTTTTTCTGTTTCTCAATTGCTTCTTTATTGGCATTACAGATTGTAGGAGAGATTAAAGCAGCCCGAGATGCTGTTGTGGAGGTGACATCAAGATTAAGAAGTTACTTGTATAGGGATTTCTTTCAAAGGGACATAGTACCACCAGTTGCCTTGCCTGGTGTGGAGGCATCTTCTTCCAATAATTTAGTTCCAGTTATTGAAACACTCACGACCTATCAAAATATGCAAACTGTTGCAGCAGCCTTTCCATCAGAGGTATTCTTTGATGCAATGAAAGTTGCTTTATTATCTTAAGTATATTGCTCATCATCTTTATTTATGTTATTTAAATGATTAGCATTTGGGAGATTTATTAGTCATCTTCAGTTTATGTTCCTTGTCTTCTCTGAAAATAACTTTTGACCACAGGAATTAAGAAAGTTATTTTTTCTTTGTCCCATGAAAAAATTCTTATTTCAACTAGTAACGGGGAAGTATTTTCATTGGTGGTATACCCTTTTTCTTTGTTTGGGATGGGGAGGAGGTTCTGTTCTCATACTGTATATTTTTTTTTACTGTTGTAAGCACCCACGCACATCAAAAGCTAAATATTAAGGGGAAGAACCATATACTTAAACACTCCACTAAGCGCCCATACTATTGATGTGAGATTTAGGCTTCTTATAATACCAAATTCCATATCATAGAACTCTTTGTAAGAGTCGACTTCTCAGTTGATTTTACTTTACGACAATTTATTCAATGACACTTCACTATACATTTGTCAGAATCTTCCGTAGGTAGTGAGAGACTGAAATCAGTTATGGTACCAATTGATAAGCACTCAAGCACTTGGAGAATCTACCTTAAAAAACTAGCTATTAAGGGGTGTGAACCTAAAACTTGAATATTCCACTGAGTAGTTCTTACTCAACGTGGGACTTAACCACCCCATAATACCTAAGTTCCTATAACAAGTAGTTAAGTTGTATCATAAAAATGGAATTTATCTGGTACTGTTGATGTAGAGCAAGTAATATATGAAACATATAATGCTATCTATCGATCAAGCAATTCTTTTACTATTTTGCAATGGCTATTTAAGTATAGTCTTGTATCTAAGGTGTTCTCAATCGGTGGCCAAACCATATAATTAAAGTTATGGCTTTATTATCTACTTTATACAGAACGTTGTTTTTTGATTTGAAGATACAAGGAAGTTTTATTCCTTTTCTATTTTTTTATCGAAAGGAACCTGGAGGAACTAGCACTGAGATAGGAAAGCAGAAAGAAAGTGATCGCCGTGATGACGTGCTTAGTGGTTTGAATAGGTAACTGGTTTTAACCTAATTTTACAATAGGAAGTTGTACTCTGTCTTGTGCCTTTCTAATGTTTTATGTTCCCACCTTGTGGGTAGGATTGCTGTGCCTCTTGTCACAAGGAGTACACTTGAAGTTGTTATACCAGAGTATGCAGTACCAAAGCTTATAGCAAAATCCAAAAGCAAGCTTGCCCAAATAAGTGAGGTGTGTTGATTTGATCTTTTAGTACCTTACTTTGATATTTGGATTGTGAAGTGCTAGAAAAAGCATTCTTATACAAAGTTGTTAAACCTATTTGTCCATGTTTACCTTTTATCTACTCCTTGCGTAATTGAATTGAGTAGCTCCCCACTCCCTCCACCAAATTTAAAAAACTGAGCAATTCAATTACTCTCAGAACAACAACAATGAAATAATTTTTTTCTTTACATTGCTTGACTTGTAGATTGTATCTATAGATCATACTAAATTTATTTTATTTTTTGATTTAGCTTCAAGAATGAAAAACAAATTACCCATTATTTTTGGATTTAGATTCTAGAAATTGTTATCGTTTTATTCTATAAATAAATCCGTTATATTCACTAATGTTTTCATGGTAACAGTTATCAGGAGCCAATGTAACACTAGTAGAGGATAGGCCAGACGTGACACAGAAGATTATTCAGATATCTGGAACTCCAGAGCAGGCAGAGAGAGCCCAGAGCTTGCTCCAAGGATTTATTTTGAGCAGTAAGTCTTTATGTGTCAGACGTAATTTTTATTCCCGGAATGTATTTGTTGTTGTCTTGATTTTTAAAGAGAAAACACCCATGATTTGTAAATAAAAAAATTTGAATCGATGTTTTCTTTTGTTTTAACAGCACAAGAAGACGGTCCTTAAACTACTGAAATTCCGAAAGCTGGTTAGACTAAAGGGAAGAATGATTAATTTAGTGCTTGAAGCATTTTGTTCCATGCACTGATGATTGGATTTCCATGTTTACAAGATTGTTGTGGCCAAGGGTTGAAATTTTCAACAGAGAGAAGCATCTCAGTGTAAATGTTGTACTAAGAGAGCTTCTTTGTTAGTTTTGTTAGTCTTTTTAGCTAGTGCATGGGAGCAATTGTTAGCCACCCTAGATGGTGTTTTTCTAGTTGATCTCTTCTATTAATTTGAGTAAGTAAATCAAAAGGTTTTATTATTCAAGCCTGAAAATGGGGAGGGGGCTTCACCCTCGCAATACGGGGTTTCTGTTACACGATGCTACCTCATTTAACAAATTCAAGTCACAAGTCTGAACTCTGAATTGCTGATTTCAAAGTTAAATATTTCTGAATATACCTACTATAATCACCACATGGATTATGTAATATTTCTTGAAAGACAAAAATTAAAAAGATATACTGTCTTTAAACAATTTAGAAGGGTGAATTAATTTGTGATCAGAAAATAATGTAGTGAACAATAATGTCGGTGGTAGAGTAATGTAACTAGGAGTTATGAGGATTTCAATTTTGGTTTAGAGTGCCAATATGTTTAGTCTCACTTCACAATTTAATATATTAATATTTATTACTATATTATTGGTAGAATAGTTTGTAAAGTGGAAATAATTTGTCTTATAAGGTGTCAAAAAGTATATTTTTTCTTCGGTTCAGGATGAACATTAATGATGTGCCTTACGGTTGCAGATGCAATGGGTTTATAAATACCTTTCTATAGACAAATACCGCAATGGGTTTATAAATACCTTTCTATAGACAAATACCTTTCTATAGACGCATTTTCACCCAGTGGAACAACTTAAAATATCTTATAATACTCTTTCATATAGTTCAAAATGATTATAACATTTAAATTATAGAATTGAACAAAATTACAAATTAAAGTGGACTATTTTAAAATTAAATTAAACTTTAAGAGTGATTTAAAATTATTAAATTAAATTGTATAATATGTTAAATGAATTGAATTATACTATAATTTAAGTGAACGGAATCAAATTTAACTACTCTAAATTAATTTTAAGCTATTTAAATAATTTAAATTGTTTAAATAAGTACTAATGGACATCTTAATTTAAAGTATATATTTTTTTTTTAATTTCATAAATTATAAAAAAATTTATTTAATAACAATTTAGTTCTTTAAAATTATATTAATATAAAAGTTTTGGTCAATTTTTTTAAACAAATCAATTTTTTATACAATTTTATTTAATACAAAAATTAATTCAGTTCAAATATTTTTTGACGGAGGTAGTACAACATGCTCCTAGGTGTGAAGTACATAGTGGATTCAATATTGTGTAACAACATGGTTCTTTGCTCCAAATGGAGTTATTAGCATAATAATATCTATATCTATTATGCTGTAAACTTAAAAATCATAATACAATTTTTTTAATCAATAAAAAAATCAATAAATTAAAAGTCAGAATTGTTCCAATCCCTTTCCAAAAAGTACATATTACCCTTTATCTTAGATTGATATTAAACCTTTCTCTCTATCTTACACCACAACTACCAGGCCAAATTCTACATGTCAGCCTTATAACAAAAAAGACATATTAAATAAAAACTAATTTTAAAATTTTAAATAATTAATTATTATTTAATTAAGTTAGAAACTATTTTATAAATTAGTTCTTTAATAGTTTTTATTATTTATAAAAGTTTATAAAATAGTTTCTAAATTGGTCTCTAACCATTAGTTACCAAGATTTTAACTACCAATATTTTAGATTTTAAATTAATACTGATAATAACTAATTTATACCCTAAAATATTAATAACTAAAATATTGATAGTTAATTTAGATATTAATTTAAAAATTATTTAATAAATTTTTATTAATAATAAAAATTATTTTAAATATAAATAATATTTTTAATTTTTAAAATAATATTTAATTTAATCAATATAATAATTAATTATTTTTTATTTTTAAACTTAATTATTATTTAATAATTTTCTTATAATAATTTGACACATATACCCTTCACGTATACACTCATCTCATGAATCATACCATAAAACAAAATGCACTTTTGATGTCTCTTTTACATCTTATTACCCTTTCCTAAATTATGTGAAGTTATTTTAATACTTATTATAGCACAAGTTCCACACCCTAACTAACAATTATGCACTTAATGTTTAGAGATGTTGAGTAGATTCTACCTCTTCCAAACATAGTTGACAAAGATTTGAGGCTAGATGAATTTCACTTTTTTCTTAATTACAATCCTGTTCTTGCTTAGTTTCCATACAAAATACTTTCGTTTTTCAAATTAATGTGAAAAACTTATCATTCTCATTGTTTCTATTATTATACAGAATATTATTTGATGATTTTAGTATATAAATCTCATTTCTCCCTTTCTATCTCAAGATTAATTCCATCATAAATGCCTTCACGAGTGGTAACTCCCACTCAAACCAATGATCTCTACCTCAATGCTCATTCCCATAAAATCATAATACAATATTACTTTAAATTGTAACACTTTATTCATTTTCTAATTTCTTACAATATTGTGTTACAAGCAAACAGAGTAACAGAAGAGTAATTATGAAAGTGTCTGAGGAGAGCCAAGATTTCTTGTGCAGCAACATAGATTTTTGCCATCAGTACTGCAACGACTACCATCTCTAAAGCCAAAAAATGAGCAATACGAGTTGCAATTTTTTTCATTTGGACAACGTCCCCCCTTCTGACAAATTTCTATCGCAGATCCTAAAATCAATGCAATGCAATGTCATTACAAATTGTATGCAAATCATAGTTTTATCTTTAATAAACTCAACTATCACAACTTAATAGTTTGTATTATCAACCATTCCATAACTACCAAAAATTATATAATAAGTATTAAATATTTACCAAACTTAAGACAATTAGAAATAACAGATGATTCATGTGTTCCATGCTTAAATGATTTTTCTTTTGTTTTGATGAAGATTAAAAGTTCAAAATTAAGTTAACAAGATTTGTACTAGAAGCATCTTAAGTATATTACCTGGAGCCAAAAGAAAAACAATGCACACAATTGCCAAGACAAAGCCTAGGTCGATGATTCTTCTGTTAGCCATTATGTGAAGATGAGTCTGTGTGCTCTTGCTTTCTTCTGTCAAAATGATGAAGATCTTGGGTTTTCTCAGTGATGAGCTTATAAGCATTTATACAAATAGATATACTATATTAGTAGTGATTATAATTACTAAGTAATTTACTTACTGTAGTTAATAAAACATATTTAAAATAAATAAAATTAAGAATAGTAAATAGTTATAAAGAAGGAAGAAAATCCTTATTAAAATCTTTCCATTTTTTGTAACTTTCTAAAATCGCAGAAAAGCCTCCCTTGCTCCCAACCTTTTCAAAACTTTTTATTTTTGTAATTTTGAAATCACCTCTGAAGGTAAAAATATATAGCTGGCTGGTTTATTGTGAATACCTAACTCATCTAATACATTAATTAGTTATTTAACCAAATAGTCAAATACAATTTAATGTGAACGCAAAAATATTCCTTGTATATTTTCTTATTAACGTGTAACAGAAGTTAAAATATATTTTAGATAATAACTTAATGGACAACATGAAATAAAGTTTTACATACTCCTAATTTTTTCTTACACAATAAGCTATAAAAAAATTAAAAAATAGTGTAAGATTCTAAATTTAAAATTCAAAGAATATAAGTCACATATAATCATATAAGTTTCATAGAAAACTATATCTTATTTTCATGATAAATATAAATGTAAATAGTAATTCACTACAAGAAAATTATTAAATAGAAATTAATTTTAAAGATAAAATTAATTAGTTGTTATATTGATTAAATAAAAACTATTTTAGATATCAATAAAATTTGTAGTATCTAAAAAATTGTATCTAATTTAATTAATATAATAATTAATTATTTTTTGTTTTTAAAATTTGTTTCTATTTAATGATTTTTTAGTAGTGATTGTTTTACAAAAATATTTTTGCCAACTTTTATGGATACATTTGAGTCAATATTATGCAATATTTTTTTTTTATTATTGTTCTTATATTTATTTATTTTTTCTAAAATGATGTTTCATAAAAGCGTAATCGAACCTTAATGCATATGGTTAGAAGCATATAAGTAATTCATCTGTACCTATATCATTGTAGATATATGCTTTAAAAACTGTCATGTATCTGTTGAATAGTGTTAGTAAGGCAGTTCAAAAGGCATCTTTTGAATTGTGGACAGGTAGGAAACCTAGTTTGAGACACCTGCATGTTTGGGGATGTCAGACAAAAATTAAAATATACAATCCGCAAGAAAAGAAATTGGATGCAAGAACAATTAGTGGATATTTAATTGGTTATCCAACAAAGTCAAAAGGGTATGAGCTATAATACTTTCATGATTTAATAATTACATAAATCGTAATGCGCATTTAAAGACCTTATGTGAATTAATAAGAGTCATGGTGGTTACATGTCATTTTTTTTTATCAACAAAGAATAAAGTAAATTAAACGAAACACTTCAGGGGTGTCCCAACCCTTATACCAACTACCACAACGTACACATAACACACCCAAAACAAAGCAACCAGAAAAGTTGGTATGTGGTGGTTATTACAAAAGAGAAGCACGATGCAGGGTCTACCACACAAACACCCAAGGGTTACAAGCAGAATACAACTGAATCCTTAGGTACAGGGACTAACACTCACTTATAACAGCTGCTGACAGAAGCACACCACCAAACTAAAGCTATCAGTCCCTATTTTCCTCTAGAAACCAAAACAGAAACCATATGATAAACAATGTTTCCTTCATAATTGTGTAGCAACTCTAGAGCATAAAAAACATGTCATTTAATCAACACATTTCCTTCCATGTACTATTATATCATTCTTTCTCCTTAATATGACTTTATCATGAGAAATTCATAATGGGTTCAAACATAATGTCATTTTTCATCAATAATAACATAATTTGTTTTCCATAACATAATTTGCATGCATATACATGAAGTAGAAAACATATATTTTAGAAACTTTTATTTATCAAAGAGCTCAGAGTGTCAAATAAGCATTGATAACAATATTCATCATTCACTAGTAGACATAATGCTCATATTTTCAACATGACCAGTAAATGTTTTGGGCGACAACCCTTTTGTTGAAGGGTCAACAATCATAAGATCAATGCTAATATGTTTTATTGACACTCTATGTTTCTGAATTTTATCTTTAACGACAAAGTATTTCAATTCCATATGTTTAGCACATTTGAATACTTGTCGTTTTTAGAAAAGAAGATAGTTGCAAAATTATCGCAATAAATTCTCAGTGGTTTGGAAATACTGTCAACAATTCCAACTCCTGAAATAAAATTCCACAACCAATTAGCTTGAACTGTAGCCTCAAAGCATGTCACAAATTCAGCCTCCATGGTGGATGCAACAATGACTGAGTGTTTCGCCACTTTTCCATGAAATCGCTCCTCCGGCTAAAAGATACACATAACAAAATGTAGACTTTCGTGTATCCACAGAGTCAGCAAAATCTGAATCAGTATATTCAATCACCACAAGATGATCAAATCTTTTATAAGTAAGCATGTGATCCTTCGTTCCTTGCAAGTATCTTAAGACTTTCTTCACAGTTTTCCAATGATCCAATCCTGGATTACTCTAGTATTTACCAAGCATACCAATTGCAAAGCTAATATTTGGTCTTGTACATGTTTGAGCATATATTAAACTCCCAACAATTGATGCATAAGGGATAGTCTCCATCTGTTTTCGTTCCAAATCATTCTTTGGACATTGCATGCGACTAAATTTGTCTCCTTTCTGTATTAGAACAGGAGATGTTGAACATTTATCCATTCCGAATCTCTCTAAAACTTTATTAATATATGCTTTATGAGACAAGCCTAACAATCTTTGTGATCTATCACGAAATATTTCAATTCCTATCACATAGTATGCCTCACCCATATCTTTCATTTCAAAGTTATTAGAGAGAAACTTTTTAGTCTCACTTAATACACCAAGATCATTAGTTGCAAGCAAGATATTATCAACATACATAATCAAAATATAAACTTGCTCCCACTGACCTTCAGATATATACATCGATCAACGATGTTTTCCTTAAATCCAAAGGACACAATAATATCATTGAACTTAAGATATCATTGTCTAGAAGCTTGTTTAAGCCTGTATATTGGTTTCTTAAGTTTACACACCATGTGCTCCTTTCCTTCTTCAATGAACCCCACTGGTTGGTCCATATAAACATCCTCTTCTAAATTCTCATTCAAAAAGGCAGTTTTAACATCCATCTGATGCAACTCAAAATCATAATGAACTACTAATGCCATGATAATTATAAAGGAGTCTTTCTTAAAAACAAGTGAAAATGTTTTTTTATTATCAATGTCATCCTTTTGAGTAAAACCTTTTACAACAAGTCGGGCCTTATAATGTTCGATATTGCCATGAGAGTCACGTTTAGTCTTAAAGACTCATTTACACCCAACTCTCTTGCATCCTTATGAAAATTCCATAAGGTCTCATACATCATTTTATGTCATTGATTTAAGCTCATCTTTCATGGCATCTTACCACTTATCAGAATTATGACCATTGATGGCTTCTGAAAATGAAATTGGATCATTATCAATGCCTAAGTCATTTTATGACTCTTGTAACCACATAATCATTCGAAATAACATATTTTCTTTCTCTTTGAGATTTTCTTAATACTATTTCTTGTGGTTGTTCTACTACAGGTTCATTCTTAATTTCATGATCATTAATTTGTTGTTCTTCATCATCGTTGAGTGGTTCAATTACATTAGGAACAACAATACTTGAAGTAGAGGTACTAGTTAAAGGAACTTGTACTCTAACTTCCTTAATCTCCACATTTCGTGAAGCATCAATCCCACTGATTTCACCATTTTTAATGAACCGTGCATTTCCAGTTTCAACAATTCTTGTGCTATGAAGTGGGAAAATGTTAGAAATTATGTAAATTAATTTCTATAATATTGTAAATTGATTTATATAATGTGACTCATATTAGCTTTGAGCCGGAATCTGATTTACTAATAATAATAATAATAAAATAAAAAGTTCATTGGTTAACGTGAAATATATATATATATATATATATATATATATATTTTGAAAACCTAATATGATGGAGATTGAAAAATAATAACAATAGAATTTTATCTTTGCAAATAAAGTTGTCTCACAGTTGGTCATTGTATTTAGTAAAGAAAATAAGTTACCTAATAATTTATAAATTTGATGAATGTAAAAGGTGTTTGGTAATGAACATTTATTTGTTGAAGTTTAAAAGTTATAAAATATTTAATATAGTTTATAACTTATCTTATTTAATATTTTAATATATTCTTATTTTTTGACTTATTATTCTCTATTTTTAGTTTTAGTTTAATTTTTTTTTAAATATTAATACTTATTAGACGAACTCATTTAAATAAAATAACTTATACAAATAAAAACTACAAATATTAAAAATTTAATTATTTTTTAGAAAGTATAAGATTGCAATTACGTAATATTTTTTTAAAAACACAAATTTTATTTATATTTTTTTTTGTAATTATGTTATTTTTATATTATTTAAATTTACTAACTATTTTATTAATTAATTTTATCAAACACTTATAATTCAATTAATTAATTTATCAATACAAATTAAGATATTATAGCAGCTAACTTAAAGAAATTAGCTTATTAGTTATACACTAGCTTATAGTTTTGTCAAACACACGCTTAGTTTATAGAAAAAATAAATATAACCTTATCCAATTAATAAAATAAATCTACAAATTTATTTCAATTAGTCACAGTAGAGTCTTAATTCAAAATGCATATTATTGTTTCTAAAGGCAATTTATGCAAATAGTTGTGGATAGCCACTGCGGATCACCAAGTTAACTAATGCAAAATATTTTATACTATTAAACCAAAACATACTATGACATGAATAAAACAATTTTTTGTATATTTACTCATTAACATGAATACTACTACTAATATCATTAAAAAAAACTATGAAATAAAAATTAATTTTAAAAATCAAAATAATTACTATATTAATTAAATTAAAGACTATTTAATAAACTAAAAAATTATTAATATCTAATGTAATTTTTATTATTAATCAAAATTTAAATTAATATTTAACTACTTATTTTAGTTACTAACTATTTATATTTTAAATTAATTTTTATTAATTATAAAGACTAATTTATAATATAAAGTACTTATTTACTTAAAATCTTGATAACTAATTTAAATAGTTATTTAAAAATTATTTTATAACTTTTTATTAATAATAAAAACTACTTTAAATATTAATTTTTATCTTAAAAAAAATCTAATTTAATTAATATAATGACTAAATATTTTTTATTTTTAAATTTGATTGTTATTTAATGATTTTTATTATTATTATTATTATTAATAATAATAATAATAATAATAGATAACGTGAAATCAATTTTGCAGATTCCTAATTTTTTTATTAACATAACAATCGAATTTAAAATTTAGTTTATTTCATAAATCTTTTACCAATTTTTGATACTGAATAGTGATAAAAATGATGCAACTATATATGAGTTGAAATTGAAATTGAAAGACTTTATTTATATTTTTGTCCCTTTGATTAGGAAGATACAGGAGTATTATTTATGCAGCAACATAGATTAAAGCGTTTATCAGTGCAAAGACCAC
>Ga0123342_1000298_pt1 | contig 73689 bp, 53 predicted proteins | sample Turbeawhitnodule_FD_89960 | JGI IMG/M metagenome (GOLD analysis project Ga0123342, IMG submission 89960) | Root nodule microbial communities of legume samples collected from Mexico - Turtle bean Mexico white nodule | ecosystem: Host-associated > Plants > Roots > Nodule | place: Mexico: Nepantla... | reverse complement strand
ATAATTTCTATTTTCTTAAATTTATATTATATATTATATATAATTTCTATTTTTGTTTTTTATTTTATATTTTTAATTTTTATTTAATATTTTTTTTTTTTTTATTTTTTTTATTTTTTTTATAATTTTTTTTTTTTTTTTTTTTTAATTTTTTTTTTTTTTTTTTTTTTTTTTTTTTTTTTTACTTTTTCCGTTATCAACTTTGTATATATATTCCTCTCAATCTCATAATAAAATATAGAGTTTGCATTGATTACTCTCATTTTTCTTTCTTCCACCCGGTTGCCTTCTTTGTTGTGGTAGTAGAGAAATGCTAAGTTACAATTATGTTGTTTTTCTTTTCCCTACTCTTCTCTCATGAATGAAAATCAAATAATTATTCATATCTTAGTGAGAATCTAGCAACAACACTGGTTTCTCCTTTTCTAAACTCTACCAATTATCACTTATGAACTCAATTGATATTAACCGCTCTTAATGCAATTGATATTATAATTTTACTTGCATGTTTTTCTCATACAATAGACATCAAACGCATATTTTCCATACCTTAAAAAAAATATGAGAATAATTTTCCTAGAATTAAATTCTTTAATTTTTTTATATATATTTCTTTAATTTTTTATATTTTAAAACTTTTTTTTTTCATATTTTTATTTAAATTTTAGTCAATATATTAATTTTAAATAAAATAAGATAAGTGAGTTTATTTTATTAAAAACGCAAGCATGATTAATGTTATTTATTCAAAACAAAGTGATGAATGTTATTTAAAAATTTGAGACGTCGTTACTATCATTTTACTAAAAAACAATAAATATATATGTCTAAATTATATAGAAAATAAATACAATTTATCAATTAGAATATATAGAAGAGAAACAGAGTAGATAACAAAATTATTTCTTCGTTCATTTAATATAGTTGCTTACACAACATGAATTTAAGGGCAGTAGTTTAATTGGAACATTTTTATTCTAGTTAATTTGTATGGTAGTAAAATAATAATACTATGATATATATATATATATATATATATATAATTATAAACAATTAAAATAGGATGAATTGAATAAACTGAAACTTATGAAAAACATTATATTACAGTTCCAGTCAACAAGTAACATAATAATTATACACAAAAATATACAATAAAAATATATTAATATAAACATGTACTATATAAAATTGGAAAATAAATCGTATCTTTATAAATAAATAAAAATACTATTTTTTAATATTAAAAAATCTTAAAATAATGAAATATAAAAAATAGTGCAGGTAAATTAAAAAATAATACATGACGAATTAACTTCCTTCTGTATCTTTTCATTTTCAGGGAAAAAATATTTATTGTTGACAGATATTTTTTTTCATTCTCTTCTCCATAAAATCCTGATTAAAAAACAGATATCATATAAGCCAAAACCAACATCATATAAAAAAAAATAGATAGGAACTAGTATTTGAGAATTAAAAAACTAAATCTGTAATTAAAATTTGATTGAAACAAAAAACTGGTGATTCGTGAACCTACATGAAGACTCCGTTGAAGTTGTTGTTTTTGAATTCATGCTCGAAATAGAAACCAGCAGAAGGGCTTTATACTCCCAAACAACTTGCTTATCTGATAATATTTGGCATTAATTAAGCAAAAAAGATTTTGGAAAAAAACAATTATTTTGTGAAAAGAAAAATAGTCAAAAGTCCAAATAGAAAGACATGAAGTGGTGAATAGTTAATGAAACAAATAATGGTGGTACGGTGTTGGCTATGGTTTGGATTTTGTAGGAGCAATGGCAAACTCTGATTCCTGACCCACCAAATTCTGATTCCTGACCCACCAACCCGCGTAAATATTCTATGCTTTTATTTTAAATCAATTGATTATGGAGAGCGGCAAAGGAAAAAGAAAAGAATTTGAAGTAAGAGAAACTGAAAAGGAAAGCTGAATTTTTTTTAATTCAAATAGAAAGAGAAGAAGAAGAATGGGGTCAAAGTCTAAAAGCTTATTCTGGGAAAATGACTCAACAGGAAACAGATGAATAAAATAAATACAATAAGAGCACGGGCAAGGTAAGCTTCTAACGCTCTCTTCAACCACACCACGCTTATATACACTTTTACTTTACTTCTCTTACTATATTTTCTTCTTCTTCTTCTTCTTCCTCTCTTTCTCTTCTTTCTGTACTCTCTATCTATGTTGAAGTGAAGCACTGAAAATGGAACAGTATGAAATTCTAGAACAGATTGGAAGAGGCTCCTTTGCTTCTGCTCTACTTGTCAGACACAGGCACGAAAACAAGAGGTGACCCTTTTGCTTATATTCACCCTCATGAATAACATCATTTTACACTTTTTTATTTTTTATTTTTTTGTATAAAATTAGGTATGTTCTTAAGAAGATCCGGCTTGCTCGCCAGACGGACAGAATACGCAGATCTGCTCACCAGGAGGTTGTACTAACACCACCATTTTTAAAAGAATATATTTTTTCTGCAGCTTCTGAAGTTGATGTTTGTCTAGGGTTTATGTTTTTTGTTATTTACTGTTGCATGTGGTTTTTTATGTAATATTTAGTGTACATTTGTTTCTATTTGATGGTTTTTTTTGTTTTATAATGTGGAGCGGGATACTTACTTTGTCTTGTTTTTTCTATTGCTGAAGATTCTTAGATGCCCTGTTTATTCTTCCTTGTTAATTTGCAGATGGAGCTTATCTCTAAAGTTCGAAACCCATTTATCGTGGAGTATAAAGATTCCTGGGTAGAAAAGGTTAGCCTTAAAGAAGAAAAAAAACATAAAAAATTAGAACTTTTTAAATTTTGTTGTCTTTTCTTATTCTGTTTTGTTTTTGTTTATTTTAATTACTAAGAGTTGCAGGAGTATAAATTCTGGTTTATGTTTGAGAGACATGACTAATTTTGAACTCGAAAAGTTTAATGATGTTTTATTTCTTTATAAATGCTGAATTTTTATCGGAGTATTGATGACCTTGATAGTGAAACCTCTTTTTTATAATACAAATTACGAGTTTTAATTCTTGGTCAATTTTGTAATGGAGAACTTGACTTAGTGCTCCTTGTCACTTTGTTTTGCATTTAACATACAGCTAAATAACTTGCCTTTTCATTTTCCATTGCTAGTCACTTGTAAAAACTAGTTCTTTCTTTTAATTTGTCCCTTTAATTAAAAAGTGGATTCGTAAGCTAAAGCATAAGTTCTGGGTTGTTTGGAAACATAGCTGAGGAGAAACACGAATTTTAAGTTTTGGGTGGGAAAAGTAAGATAAATTTAAATCAGTGGGTTAACTGTGAACTAATTGAAACTGGTGCCTGCACTTCCAGGGTTGTTTTGTATGTATCGTCATTGGCTATTGTGAAGGAGGAGATATGTAAGTCATGATTTGCATTAAGTTTAAATATTTGTGTAACTCAGAACATATACGAGTACATTTTATCTTTTAGTTGTGAAGTAAGTTTCCCTACTGTAATTTCTTTGCAGGACTGAAGCTATTAAAAAAGCCAATGGCGTACATTTTCCTGAAGAGGTTGATTGTCCTAACAGCCATTTACTTTTTAGCCTGACATGAATAATTTCAACTCCTATGTGAGAGTGTATGGAATTTAACTAGTTAATATCTATAAATCTTTTGTGTACAGAGGCTCTGTAAGTGGCTGGTTCAACTGCTGATGGCACTAGATTACTTGCATGCAAATCATATTCTTCATCGTGATGTCAAGGTGAATGATTTCTCTTAGTTCATTTACCAAAGATGTTATGTTGCTGAGTATCTGAAATCTTTGAGGATCCACTTTATATGACCTTTTATCCATGTCGTTTTCAGTGTTCAAATATATTCTTGACAAAAGATCAAGATATACGTCTAGGTAATGGCTTTCTTCATTTGGTTCTCAAACTGCACTTACACTTCATGAATGTGTTTGGACTCTGAACTGAACATTTTGTGTATGTGGATGCAGGTGACTTCGGTCTAGCTAAAATGTTGACATGTGATGATCTTGCATCCTCGGTGAGTGTTACAGCCAACCTATTTTTTTAATTAATCTCACCTGATATCTTAGGTGTGTTCTTGCTCTAAACTTAGGTTGTCGGGACTCCAAGTTATATGTGCCCCGAACTTCTTGCTGATATACCCTATGGCTCTAAATCAGATATCTGGTCTTTGGGTGAGATAGATTTATTTTTTTACTCGTGAGATCACCTAGACTTAATTTCTCTTTCCTTTCTCATCTTCAAGTGTACTTTCATTTGCAATTGACGTTTGTTGCATTTTAAAATAATTGTTAGGATGTTGTGTGTATGAAATGGCTGCTCACAAACCAGCTTTTAAAGCTCTTGTAAGTTTCTCTCTTTTGCTGGCTGTTTCTTAATGATACGTTATTGGCAAAACTTTTTATGATAATGCCCTACTTGGTAGAGGGTAGAGAAGTAGGATGGATGAAAATAAGTTGATAGAGTGGGAATAGGTGAGAAATAAATTGAGAATTAAAGGTGTTTGGTTGAAAAGAAATAAAGAAAAGATTCGGAGAGAGATGAGTAGAAGTATGTGAAAAATAGTTCCACCATTTTTTAAAATTATTTTTCTTCACTTCATCCCCTACCAAACACCCCACCTTAATTCCATCTTCATTGATCCTTTAAACCAAACAATGCCTAAGGGAAATTTGACGGGATTACAAATTAATTTGAAACTTGAAACAATATATTGCATCATGAGTTTCCATGGTGGTGTATGAACTATTACATTGTGGAAGACAACGTGAAATCAGTTCTTTCTTTTTTGTCTTTTATTTGAGCAGGATATGCAAGCACTGATTAACAAAATAAACAAGTCATTAGTGGCTCCACTACCAACAGTGTATTCTGGTTCTTTGTAAGTCTTCTATTTCCTAGTAATCTTTATTTCTTTAGTCTCTTTATCCGTTTACAGGGAAACAATAGCAAGTGTATTGACTGTTATTGATTAGTAAAATATAAAGTATCATTCCCTTTAGGATTAGATCTAAGTGCCAAACCACAAAAGTTTATATATATTTGAATTGATAATCCAGAAAAAAAGAGAAAAGAGAATAAGAATACAAAAACAGAACAAATAAGATGCAGGTTACAATTCACAACCAATGTAACAATATTGATTGCCCTCGATGAGGGTTAGATTCCTCTCTATTCTTCAAGGAATTTGATTTGTCTCTCAATTTAAGTGATTATAATCTATTTGACATAAAAGTCACTACTCTAGACCAAATTCAATTCCTTGGCATTTATCCTTTGTGCCCACTGAGAACCTTAGTTTCTTAGATGTTCCTAACCCAAACAAGCATGTAGCATGTTTATGATATTACACAATTATTAAGTCTTATTCCTAGGTTTTCAACCACTATGGTCAAATTCCTCAAGATCAAATGCAATAACCAATCTTCCATTTGAGAGATCGTGTTTAATTTCCATTCCTAAGGGACCAGTTCAAAAATGGCATTAAGAACTGAAGAATTGACTCAATTGAATGATAAAATCATGAATTAAGATGTAACAAATCAAATCACGTAATAATCGTATAGAGTTTTCTCTTTCCTCAACCCTGGATTTAGTGAAAAATATTAAAAGAAGTAAAAACAGAGAGATGAGATAGAAATGATCTCCATTAGCAGTTTGATTAGATTGACCCTTGCTTCTTTGAGTTTGATCTCCACAAACCCTAAACAGATTATGAAGAGAGTGTTTCCTGTGTTTAAATTTTAAAAGAGTTTTTCAATTGACAAAAGTCTCTTGACTGATTTAGGAATTACTATTATTTCAATCCTGTCAAACTGAGTATGTGCTTCAATTCTTGATATTAGCAGCTCCCAGATTTTGGATATTTCTATTGATCCAAACAGTTGATCTTAATACAATTATTTTTCACTTTTGCTGCTCATTTCATTGGCTCCATGTCACCATTAAGTGATATGATCTATGCAACTTATTGTGATAATATGTCTGTTTCTTCTTTCAGTCGGGGGCTCGTTAAGAGTATGCTGCGGAAGAATCCAGAGCTTCGGCCTAGTGTATGCTTTTTGTAGCTTATTTCGTTGTTTTTTGTCAAGATGTGAATTGATTAATGAAGACGAGTTTATAAAATAATGGTGTGCTGACATAATTGACTGTACATGTCATTGTCTTTGAATCATAAATACAAGCCAGATGTCATCACAGCAGAAAGTTCATATGTAGATGTGGATTCTCTGGTCTCAAATTTTTAGTTTTTATTTTTGCAAATTTTTTAGTTATGATTTTGACTTTTATCTTTTAACTTATATTGTATAAGCGGAATAGATTCTTTGTGATTGATCCCTTAGTTGTCTTTTCCCAGAATCTATTCTTGTATATTGTGTGAACCATTATCTAGTTAAGTTAGTTACCCGAGGCTTTGCTTGTGGAATGTGTAATGTGACGTGAAAAAATGTATGGATTGTTTATTTTACTTTACTGCATAACGCGTATGTCAAGGGGGCTTCTTATAGAACCATTTATGTGGTTTCCATTTTGAGCATACTTTTGGATGCAGTGGTTATAATTAGTTGATTTCTGTTCAGTTTAACGTCATTTTGGTGGATTTATTCAACACTACTGAAGTGCAATTTTTTTGGCAGGCTGCAGAGTTACTAAATCATCCGCATCTTCAGCCTTACATTCTTAAAATTCACTTGAAATTAAATAACCCTAGAAGAAGTACTTATCCATTCCAATGGTCTGATTCAAACTATGTAAGAAGGACTCAGTTTGTTGAGCCAGATTCTGTTTCTACACTTTCTGGTAGAGGCAAAAGATTGTCATTCAGCAATGACAGGGCATTGAATCCTAGTATATCTGGAACTGAAGTAGGTTCTGTGTGTTCTACTCAAAGAGGTCATGGTTTCTCTTGTTCAAAAGAGAAACACTATGAGCTCTCTGTTGGTTGTGTGCGTGAAGAATGCAATTGTAACAAGTCAAAAGACACAAAGTCCTCAACTGTTGATAGGATGCCAAGATTCAGAACAGCTAAGGAATATGCCACTCCCCGAAGGCAGACAATACCATCAAAGGCATCTCATACAGGTTCCAAGCGTGATTTAGTAAGTTCAAGTTCACCACTTTTCAATACCTCCGTATATTTTGATGACAGAAGAAATTTAAAGAGAAAAAAATAATTTGACATTGACTGTACCGAGACAATTAACTTAACTTCTCAACCTGAATTAGCATTTGAATCATGTCATATGAAATCATGTATTATGCATTTAGGTTCAGCGTGCATGCATGCTTGTGTTCATGCATTAAGGTACACCCTATCAATGTCAAGTCTCGTGACATGATGAATTAGTGTTATTTTCCTGGGTGTATGTCATTTTATTTGTTTGCTTGTTATCATTTCAGCTTCCAGCATCTTCTACTCCAGGTGTTAAATTTACACCACCATCTCGCAGAGCTTCTCTTCCACTCCCTACCAAAACCATGTGTATGACCACCCCATATAGAGCTAATGTTGGTCTTCTCCGGGGCATGGACTCTCCTGATGTTTCTGTCAATGCACCGCGAATTGACAAGATTGCCGAATTCCCTCTAGCCTCTTGTCAGGATTCTCTCTTTCCTGTTTGTGGAACTTCATCAAATTCGGCTCAGTGTTCTTCTGGTTCCCCAAAGAGTGCCGAGTGCTTAATCACGAAAGACAAGTGCACAATCCAAGTTGTGGACAAAGTCAGTGTCCCTTCAAGTGTACAATCCCCAAAGGGTGCTGCTCCAGTTTCACATGGCAATGAATGCTCTGAGCATGCTGTTTCAAGTCTCTTCTCTGCCGAGTCTTGCCAACGCAGGTTTGACCCCTCGTCTTACCAGCAACGTGCAGAGGCATTGGAGGGTTTGCTTGAGTTCTCTGCTCGGCTCCTACAGCAACAGAGGTTTGAAGAGCTTGGAGTGTTGTTGAAGCCATTCGGTCCTGAGAAGGTTTCCCCGAGAGAGACAGCTATTTGGTTGGCTAAGAGCTTCAAAGAAACTGTTGCCTAAGGTTTCTTGATGCTCTTTTAGATAGTTAACAGTAGTGTAAATTTGATCAGTAGCTCAGCTTCTAATCTTATTGTAGTTGACATCATTCTCATTTTCTGATATGCTGCACTCTGCAGCACTAGCACAACTAGTTTGAAGTTAACTTTATCAGTAGTGGATCAAAACAAGGAGTGCTATTACTAGTGCAGTGCACCGCTCCTACAACAGCAGAGGTTTGAAGAGCTCTCGGGTGTCGTTGAAGCCATTCGGGCCTGAGATTTCTCCAAGGGAAACAGCTTGTTGACCAAGGTTTAGAGATACTGTAGTTGTCCAAGGATTTCTGACGCACTCTTGTGATGATTAACATGAGTATAATCTAACGTAGAACTATGTTATAAAGTGAAGAGTAGCTTAGCTTCTATATAATGGGATATTGTTCTTATTCTTACTGTTCTTCATGGCACCATTGGCATTCTGAGACGTCTACGAAGCTATTGCGCATGTAGTGTGTAGAAAAAGACTTTCTTAAACTACGTCAAAGCAAGATGTTAACTGTTTTCTTTAGAAATGTGTTTCAGAATTGTTTATGTGAAATTGAGACAAACAACCTTTTGCTGTAAGTGATTTTTTAGAATCCAATATTCTCATTCAATGATGCATTATCACCTCAGTAAATCTAACGAGCTTAAATAACTTAAACAAGTCTGATAATATTATTCATATAAAACTTATAATAGGAATAAAAATATCTTTTAAAATTCTGTTTTCTAGAAAATAACAATTTATTTAACTTAAAATAGTTTTTATTATTTAAATTGACTTCTAGATGAAAATAATAAGTACAAATACCACTGAAAAAATTAACTGTATATTTATTTTTTTGGAAATATAAATCTCATTCATTTTCAATTACGTTGTCTATTAGTAGACTATTTTTTTTCTTATAAAAAATCAGGTATAACAATATTTAATAAATTAATGTATTGGATAAAGACACTTGACATCTCAACCTTCATCAATCACTAACTATTTCTCATTGTAGAGGAACATTATGGATGCTTAATCTCTATTTCTCGACCAATTACCACTAGACGTGGGTTATGTTATATAACTCACACTAGTTTGGTACATCAGTGTGAGTATAATTCGCTCAGGAGGAATCTGCAACAACACAATTCCTTTTGGTTCTCACTTGAACAACTTTAAGCATACGGTGTTTCTTGAGTATGTTGTTGTGAAAGAATAAAAGATTCTAACTTTTCATTAAAATCTTTCTTCAATGACTGTCGAATGTGATTTAGTTTTTTTTTTCAAACTACATCTTCATCTCATGCAAGACGTCCTAAATATAATATATTCGTGATTGAGATCCACAAAAACAACCATGATGTTAATTTCAATAATAAAATAGAGATATAGAGCACTATCCTAAATGACAAATGTTCATCCACAAAAGTTTAAATTCAATTGTAGAGAAATGTCCACTGCCTCAAATGACAAATAAAGAAGGAATATGAACACACTTAGGGCCACCAATATGTGCAAAAATGTTCTTGTCACCGTTGAAGAGGCCAATGAATCACGAGAAAGAAACTGTGAGGAAGAAGAGCCTTGTGCTGTTTAAACTAAGTTTTAGGTCAGAGTCTCTCATATTGACATAAAAATGTCATTTTATTTACAAAAATGACATCGTACTTTTTGTACATTGTGTAAATACATATTCGATGTAAAAGTTGCAACACAGTTGACTTGTTTTTCATTGGTAACACAAGACAAAGAATAAAAGGAGAACAAATGGACATGAATGATCATATGTTGAAAATGAATTTCACATGTTTATATGAAGAAGGCAAGGAGAAAAATCCATCCAACAAGAAAGATTTACCAAATCAAATATAAAGATTTCTAAATTTTAAGGTAATAGCAACCCTAAATTGTATTTGAACTAGGTTTTCAACCCGTCCTATACATAGGAAAAGAATGCAAGATATTAATTATTTATGAAGTATTGTTAATCTATTAATAAATAAATAAATTATAAAGCAAATATTAACATATAAAAAATATAAATCAGTATATACGAACAAATAAAAAAACTAAACATACTAAAATTAATATAAAAAATGCATAAACATAAATAATACACGTAAATAAATAAATAAATTGTTCAAGTATCAACAAACTGATACAAATTTTGAGAAAAGTAAGTAACAATAAACAATAATGTAAAAAAAAGATTCATCCTAAAAGACTAATAACTTGAATTTCATTATTTGATATGTTAACGTCTCCTTCAAAAACAATCTTATTGTCTTCTTTAAAGTCATTTCACATACAAAAATTATTTCACTCCACTTCAAGTTTTGTCGATTTATTTGACGCATTTTCTTTCATTATTTTGTATAAAAATATAAAGTTTGAATGAAAGTTAAGGTAAATCAATTTTTTAATTTTATAATATAAAGACGTTACAAAAGTCAAACTTGTTACTATTTAATTTGAACAATATGGTTTGGTGTGATGGAAGAGAGATTTTGCCTTCTTTTTATAAAAAATGAACTATTTTCTTAAGCTTTAAAGGCTTGTAGAAAGGGAAAAAAGCATTGATGAATATTTCATGAATTTGGATATCATCGAGATTAAGGACGAAGTGGAAGAAAACATGGAAGCCATCATGGTTAGGTTAAATAGATAAATTCAAGATGTTGTTGAATTACATAATTACCCTTTGAAGTTTTTGCGCATCAAGTTACTTAAATACTACCTCACAAACTTATTCAAGTAGGTCATCCTATGTACCATATACATAAACAAATATATTACAATATCATGATGCGTCCCTTATGACATTTTCAGTACAAATAATGAAATATTTTACTTACCTAAGTGTAACTACAATTCACATTTTGTAATATTAAGAGTTTTATACTATTAATTAATATATAAAATTCATCCAATATTTTAATCAAAATTTGATCTTTCATTTGTATTAAATATAATTATTATTATTACAAATTTCTAAATCATAATCATTTCTACCAAACAATAAATATTCCAATTTATTTATGAAACATGTAATCTAGGAGTTAAAGAACAACTTCTAGATTATACAATTTGAAAAAGAAAAATACACTTTCAGATTTATCAATCGAGAAGAAAAATATACTTCTACATTAATCAATATATTTTACAATCCATAAGTTAAAATTTTAATATTAAAGATTTCTAAATAGCACAATCTAGAAATAACTTGAAAACAAATTAAAGATCTACTATTGCTCGAATACATTGAAAAAAAGAATACAAAATGCTTACTCAAAGGAGTCAGCTACCTTCAACCCTTACACACCTTTGTCCAATACAATGTCCAAAGCAATTTGGGTTACAATGGAGGACAACACAGAAATGAAGCTTTTGGGAGGTTGAAGGAGTTATAAATCAGAAAGGGCAAAACGTTTTAAAAATGGGTGCAGGAAGTAAAAGTTCGAGTTGAAATGGTGAAAAGCCCAATACAAATTTACACTGGAGCCTAAGCCCATAGTATCACCGTCGTCCTTGCCAGCGTCGATACTCTCTTTCTCTGTCTCTGCAACTGCAAGAAATGGAGATGGAGGAAGCAAATACGATAGATCTCTGCGTGCTTGAATACTCAGACTTATGTTCGCCATCAACTTCATCCACAGTGGATTCCATAATGGAAGCTCTAGGGCCTACTGGGCCAGGCCTCCTCGCCATCACCGGCGTCCCCAACGCATCCAACCTCCGCTCACACCTTCTACCTCTAGCTCGGAGCCTCGCTCTTCTCCCCCGCGAAACCCGAAAAATCGTTCTCAAGGTAATTCTACCTCTTGTGTATATGTGATTTCTCAGTGGAATGTTCTGATTCTGATTCTGATTCATTATTGCACATAAACATCAACCTAGGGTTTAGGTTTAAAACAATTCAGTTTTGTAGGGATGCTCATTGTGCTTGCATTGCGTGCTTTCTTCCTAGGAGCATAACTTAGGTGGTGACGTTCCTCTGCTAAATCCTGATAGGAGTGTGTCCTCCTTTGCCATGCAACTGAAATATGCCAAATCTCCACTTGTTGAAAAAACAGTTAGCGACTGCTGTGGTACTGAATTCGAGAATCTTGGAAGTTATTTCCAAGAGCTAGGGTTTTGCATGATGGAGCTTGGGCTTTGCCTTGCTCGAATATGTGACAAGGCTATTGGTGGCAATGAGTTGGAGCTGAGTTTATTGGATTCACGTGGGGCTAAAGGGAGACTCATTCATTATCATTCGCATTTAGATGCTCTTCTCCTTAAAAAACATGAAAGGAGCAGAACAACAAGCAAGAGACGTGCTGGTAATGTGAAACCATTGGAAGGGTCAGAGTTGAATTCAATTGCCTGTGATGTGAATCCGGGTGGAATTCATTCAAATTTGTGGCAGCAGTGGCATTATGATTATGGTATATTCACTGTTCTAACGTCTCCAATGTTTATTCTGCCATCTTATTCAGAGGCAAGCAAAACGGAAAATCCATTTCCCTCATCTTGTTTTGATGAATGTCAATCGCCAACTGGGCATACATGCTTGCAGATATATGATCCTAATAGGAAAAGGGCCATCATGGTGAAGGCCCCTCCAGAAAGTTTTATCATTCAAGTTGGGGAAGCTGCTGATTTAATCTCAAAGGGAAAGCTTCGTGCGACCCTGCACTCTGTTCATAGACCTTCCAAGTTTCAAAATTTGAGCAGAGAAACTTTTGTTGTGTTTCTGCTGCCTGCATGGACTAAAACATTCTCTATCTCCGATTATCCTCATGCAAATTCCTCCTTCAATGGGTTCCATGGTCAGTGTTTAGTGGCTTCGGATGAGGAGCAACGGCAGTCTGGACAGGATAATGATAATCTGACTCAAGAAATTAACAAAATAGTTCCCCCTCTTTCGTCACGGTTGAAGGAAGGTATGACTTTTGCCGAGTTCTCACGTGAAACAACAAAGCAGTATTATGGTGGTAGCGGTTTGCAATCAAATAGGTGACCAGACTATGGTTAGTCCTGTTTCAAAGAATATCCTGTGTCAAAGATAGAGATTGATAGGTTAAACCTCACTCATTATGTATTATGGTGGTAGCGGTTTGCAATCAAATAGGTACCAGACTCTGGTAAGTCCTGTTTCAAAGATAGAGATTGATAAGCTAAACCTCACTCATTATGTATTACGGTACCTTTTTTTTTGGAACAGTCAAATTCTTGCTAAAAAGATAGACTGTGCAGGACTACATTTCATTTAGTAGAAAGTAATATGTTTGCGGGAGCTGCTCAACAATGGAGAAATTTGGCCTGCTAGTCTTGAGAAAATGCCTTTTTGTTTTGCATTTCTTATTTTTAATTTTATAAATTATAAAAATTGTTACTTTGTATTTGTTTTATAAGATTTAAACAGGGAAGGCTTTTACTGATTTCTAAACTGATATTCTAAAACTGAGAATAAAGCAGTGAACATAAATAAAAAAACAAAAGACCTAAAAGAAGAAACAAATACTCCTCTACATTATTCTACCTTTTTGTCTATTCCTCTCCCCCTGTTCTTTATATAACTTAGATTATGTTGATTCAAATCACCTGCATGTGCCATGCTAAATTTTGTACCTAATCCTGGACTCAATATAGGAATTATAAAAGAAAAAGAAAAGAAAACGGCTGAAAAAGATGACCTGATCATGCAACTGAAAGATTGCTTTATCTTGCAGCTGCTAGCCGATAAAGAATGGACATGCATTTAACAATGGCTTCACTCTTTCGGCCTTATCACATTATGTCAGGAAATATCTGCCAGGGAAGGTTCTCTTATCGGTCTTTAGCTTTCATTGGTTCCATAACTTTGGCTTAAACCAAAAACCTGCACACATTCACTAGAGTAACGTTACACGCACATATAATGATATATGGATGTATAATTGGCCTGGAAACAAATGTGAATATGTGGCTGCTCTACATCAAGAGGTCCTCTGGTAAAGAAAAGAAAAAAGTTACACTTGTGATTTTCTTTTAAGACGAGGCGGAAAGAAAAGAAAAGGAAGCCTATCTATGCATCCGTTAGTACAACGAAGTAGCCACTTCCGTAGGTCTTGCTTTTTCATTGGTAGTGGTCCTGAAGGGTAACCAAAGTTGACTTGAAAAAGCAAATGTGGGTAGGAATAATTTTCTGAAAATAACCTGTAAGCACATTTGAATGCAATTGGAATTCAAGGGGAACAATCGTCATTGAGAATTCGAGGCAAAAGGAACAACATTTCCACCTTTTGTCAGTTATGAAACAAAATGCTCCGAAACCAAAAAGCTAAGGCTGTTTCTCAGAGCCCTTTTTTTTCCCTTTGTTCAGAGAATTATGAGAGGGGGGATTGAGATCGTGTTCATGCCCGTGGCCGAAAAGTAAAGAAAACAGCAGCTTATGAGTGATGACGTCTCTATATGCACGCGCAATTTAACACAGGTCCTCTTCTAGAACACAGCTTTTTTGTCCAACTCAACGCTGGAAAAAAAAATGTTTCTGCTAAAACTGGTTTGGACTTCTTAACCTGTCGGCCATGGACGTCACCAAATCCTACGACAAGAAGGAAGACATTGTCCACTGTATAGCCCGACACTCCCCTCTTACAATGGTCCTATTATAAACTCATCAAATTGGCTAGTAACGTGCATAATTTAATCTCATTTCTCCTTTTCTTACTGGATTTCAAGATTTTTAATTTTGTGGGAACTGGATCTGGCTACAGAATTTCAATTTGTTCTGAAAGTAAAGTGGGAAACTACTTCACTCTCAAACAAAGAATGAAATTGAGGTTGTCTCTTTGCTGCATTGGTCAAATCTTCCCTATATCACTGATAAAAACATTGATTGCAATGACCATATGCAATGTATATCAATTCATGTGTATAGTACTGCTTTGGGAATTCGCTTTGTTGGTCCTTGTTAATAATTTTTTAATGGTGCAACAGTTCCTATTCCCTTAAGTGATACGATTTGTACGTAAACAAGATTCCAAATTTTATTAACGCTATTATTACCTTACCAGAACTTGCCCCTATTCAAGTGCTTTTTCTTTTTGTCTTGTTCATAGTTAAGTTCCTTCTAGGCACTAGCCCATTAGCCAGTATTTTTTCGTGTTTAGTCCTTTGGGAAAAGGGGTATATGCAGCATTCGACTACATGCCTTTGTCCTTAATTTGTAATGATGTATTAATAATTTAATATTATAAGCCTGGTCCACCACTATTGTCACGTGAATTGTTATAGTTAAATCATGAATGATGGTGAACATTATTCGTAATTATTGCTTCGTAATGATAGGTGAATGAGTCACTAATTATAGCTCAACTATATGTTCAACACTGATTTTTAAAATTATATGATCTTCAGTGGCTACTCTTCGTGATATCAATTTAATAATGTTAGAATCTGCGAGAGGAGCTATGAAGATTGTGTTAAAATGACAATTGTCACCCAATTCTCCCTACGCCCTAGTCTCTCATATCGAACACAAAGCAGAAACACAGTACTTTATTTCCAGTATGAATTTCACAGCAACGTACTTCACATGATCAATCCTCACTGTCCTTAAGCCACTTTATCACCTCTGCTTACCGGGCATTACCTCAGGAAATTGGCATTATCATCGTAAAATGTCTGAGTTGAGAAATTTTTTAATTTGAACAGAAGAAAATTAATGCTTAATTCTGAAAAACAACTTTTTTTTGTCATTTTCTCTTCACGAAATAAACAAATATAGCTGATATTCTCTTTCACTTTGTTTCGTGGCAAAAAGAAGATGAAGAAATAAAGATAATGAGATGAAGTAGGAGGATAAAATGAGTCTAATCGCTAGACATGAAATAGGATGAAAAGAAATAGAAAAATAACAAATCCTACTCAAATTTATTTCTATTAAAAAGTGACAACAAATGAACGATAAGTACTGTATGGCTTTTGTATGATTGATTTTTGCATAATTTTGTGTTGTGAGATGACACATACTCATTCACCTTGTTAATTAACTATTTTTTGGGATTCTCTCATCTCTATTTCTTTTTATTTATCTTAAATTAAATACCCCCAAATGTATCCTATATCTTATTTATTTTATTCACATATTATTTCCTCTTTATTTTTATCTATCCCATTTAATGGAAAGTTATTTTTTTTTTCAATGTTAACAAACCGCAAGAGCAATTCCAATAAAAAATTGGTTAAGTGGTTCTTAGAGGTAAAAACACATTATTTAGTTTGAAATACCATTAGAGTGGTGTTGATTGAGAAACCATTGCATAAAAACAATTCTTGTATGAGGATGTAGACTAGTGAAATAATTTATTGTCGCTTTTAATATAAGGTGAAATTTAGATAAATGTAGATACGTGAAGTGAACCAAACACGTATTGAAATATTATTATTACCTTTCTACCACAAAGTGTAAAGATCTATTTTTGGAGTTCTTAAGCAATTTTATCATTTAAGCCTTACTAATTTTGAAATTTGATGTGTATATTAAGCCCTACTGAAAATGACTTCAGAACAAAAGGAAAATGTACCATTAGACATGTTCTTACACACTCCTGAGTTCCTCAAAGATTCCACTATATATACCAGCCCTTAAGGAAACCAAGCCACCTCTGCAAACTTCAAACTTGTTAGACCACAGACATGGAACCCAAGTTCACAATGAATTGTGGCCGAAATGAGTTCCTCAAAACCAGAACTGGTACTCATTTGCCAGAAAGCCCAAGAGTACCAATGGAGTTTCTTTCAAGATCATGGAGTGCCTCTGCTATTGAGGTCTCTAAAGCCCTTGCACCTCCACCACCTCCTTCTTCTTACACACCTTCCAAGCCTCCCATTATACCCTCTTGTGTCACCAACTCCATTTCCGAAGAAACCTCTTCTGCTAAGTCAGAGGAATTCTCAGCAACCATGTGTGGCAACCAGTTCTCTTTTGCTTCCTCCGCTACTTCACAGCTCGTCCTTGACCGCATTATGTCACAGTCAACTAGAGAGGTGTTCACAATCTCACATTGTTTTTCTTTCATACAAAAGCCACTTCATTTCTTTTGGTTCTCATGAGGGTCTTTCTCATTTTGCTTATTTTTGTTTTTTCTTTATATGTATCACCCCGTTTTGGTTTGAAGATGCCTGAATGTGTGATGTGTGTGAGACAGGAAGTGTCTCCATTAACGTCTGGTAGACTATCTCACAGCAGTGAACCTTTGAATGGTGGTGCTTCTTTAACCGGGACGGACAGTCCACCAATCTCTCCTTCTGACGAGTTTGACGATGTTGTCAAGGTATCTCTCTGTTCCTTTCCACTTTCTTTTTCACCTAGGTGGGGCCCTCAGCTACACCACTGCTTACTTTCTCACAAGTACAATAATATTTTTGTAACTATTCTAAGCCTTTTGTTCTTTCTCCTCTTCCCAATCTCACTTTTGAATGCTGCTTTATCTTTCTTCCTAAAACTATGCTACCTGTGTAATAAGGTATTTCAGTACTTAATTTTGAAATGCTGGATATGTTTTAAATTAGCCTTAAACATAGATTTTAAACACGTTTAGTTGATTTCAAAAATATCAATGTGGGGGCGTTGCTTTGCTATTACTCATGTTGATTAAATATGAAAAAATTGTGTACTGGTACGACTCACTGAGTCGGCCAACACTCAAATCAAGTCATCGTCTAAGCAATGTCGAGTCGACCACATGATCGACCGATTCTTAAAGTTTAGTCAATGATTGATTAAGTCAGTAGGATAAATATGTGATTAAGGATTATTTAGTGCAACCCTAAATACGAATCAAATCTCTAATCCGGTCCATCAACGAAAATCCATTAAGGTAATATAAATATCATGCATTTTAAGGAGAAAGATACGTATTAGCTAGATAGAAGGCAGAAACAATCATTATCTAGATCTTCGAAAATATATTGTTTTGTATTGTGTGTACTTACAGAAAATTTTGAAAGTTCTATTGTTTTTAAAAGGCCCGCTGTGATTTTTGTTTTATCTGCCTTTAGGTGTCACGTTACTTGTTTTATAATTTCTTTTCATGTTTATAAATAATTGTAGAAAAGTTTTCTTTGTCATGCTTGCATTGCATTAGGATTTAGGAGGGTTATCGTGTTCACCTGCCATGAAAAACAGTAAAAATAATTTACAAAATAAAGGAGCTTGAGGGCCAAACTGATTCACCTGCTAGTCATGACTCATTTTAGTTCCCATGGCTGCATGAAAAAAATAACTATGTTCACAGCTATTCAACAATAAATTGCACATTTATGGTGGCGTTTGATGCTTGGTGCTCATGGGTTTTCCATGAGTTAGGATCAACTCTACTTTATTTCACCCACCCCATCACACCTAAAGAAGGAGCTAGAGCCTAATGTTTTGGAGGGGTTGTGACTTTTCATTTAAAAAATCAAAGTTTTGAACTTTGGATAAGACAGGCTGAGTTTTGAACTGTTGAAGTGGGTAATGAGCACGCTGCTGTTTACTGGTATGGCTTCCAGTTAACTTATCTTACCTGCCAGGTGATTGTCTCACAACAGGACAAAGATTTTGACTGTCCAGTGTACCTTATCTCCAGGGTCACGCAAACAAAACAATCTTCTCATTTTGGAATTTTTTCCTGGCAGATAGAAAAAGTTCAATTTGTCCTTTTTACTACAAAGAAACCAAAGAATAGAGTTGGCACAGGAAATATGTCTAATGTTCTTACCTTCATCACAGGAACCATGAAATGAAACATTACATGTTTGGTCGACTTGGATTCTTCGTAATCATGCCGAAATAGCAATTATGTTATTTTTTAATGAATTTTATATTTTTATTTTGTTGTAAATAATTGATTGTAAGTCTATAATTGATTCTGAATTTAAACAATTTCAGATATTTTTTCCATTTATAGAAAATTTTATGTTGAAGTTTAATCAAATTAATTTTATTCAAAATCAATTTATCCAACACTCTCAAGTGGCAAGGTAAGTAACCATGAATAATTGAACAAGCATTCTCTGGATTTGAGATGGAACAATTTTATAGTGTTAAATTGGTCCAACAATGGAGAATAATGATGCTAGACTTCATGTATCTACTGCAGTTTTTTCGGGCAAACAACTCCATTCACCCCTTATTCAATGGTGGGCGAGCCATGAGTGGTGCTACAGGCAATGCCACTCCTTGCTCCGGACCTAAAACAGTTGGAAGATGGTTGAAAGACAGAAGAGAAAAGAAGAAAGAAGAAAACAGAACCCATAATGCTCAACTTCATGCTGCCATTTCTGTTGCTGCCTTAGCAGCTGCAGTTGCAGCTGTCACTGCCGCAACGGCAGCCACATCTGCGGCTTCCAAGGATGAGAAGATGGCCATGTCTGTTGCTTCTGCGGCCACTTTAGTTGCTGCTCAGTGTGTAGAGGCCGCTGAAGCAATGGGAGCTGAGAGAGATCACCTTGCTTCTGTGGTTAGCTCTGCTGTCAATGTCCGTTCTCATGATGATATCACAACACTTACAGCTGCAGCTGCCACAGGCAAAGTTTATTACTGTTATTATAAAGTGTTTAATGATCATATACTAAGAACTTTTAGAAATTTCTGCTGACTAATTCGGAACAAATCTATCATAGAACTCTGCATAATGTTAAGTGACTTGACCAAAGGGCTAAATAAGTTGCTTCAGCTGTAAAGAATATACTAGGATCTGTAGTTTCATTGTTGATTGATCCCTTAGTACCAGAAGGAACTTGTACACATTGGTTGCGAGAGATAGTCTTGTTATGTATTTTTCTCTCTTTCTATAGCCACTTGAAGGACGTGAATGTGATCCTTTAATGTGCAGCTCTACGTGGGGCAGCAACCTTGAAAGCAAGAGCATCGAAGGAGGTGTGGAATATTAATGCAGTGACTCCATTAGAGAAAGGAGCAGTTATTGGAATATGTGGTAAAAGCAACAACAGTAATTCTAGCACCAGTGATAGTGGGGAGATTATGAATGGTGACAATTTTTTGGGTTCCTGCAACCAAGAGCTCCTTGCTAGGGGCACTGCATTACTCAAAAGGACCCGCAAAGGTAATTTCAGTAACTAACCAACACATCTATATATTAGCCATATGGAATTTATCTCTTGTTTACAAAAATATTAAACTCAATTTTGGTAATTGTTGTAGGTGATCTTCACTGGAAAGTAGTTTCAGTTTATATACATCGAACAGGCCAGGTATTTGTTCTTTCAAAAATTCATATCAGATGGAATTGAGTACGTGTCTCCATTCATCACAATGCTAGCAACAATTTCAGGTAATGCTGAAAATGAAGAGCAGACACGTTGTAGGAACTATTACCAAAAAGAAAAAGAGTAATCTACTAGCCTAGCATATACTAGCAAGTTATCAACCACCTAACTTTATTTTGCTCCCATAAGAACAAGTCATAACTTTTGCTTTTAATTATATTTGCAGATGTTGTGTTGGATGTGTGCACAAATTTAGCAGCGTGGCCAGGACGGCATCTGTTTAATGAGGGTGAAGAAAGAAGGTATTTTGGATTGAAGACGGAAGCCAGGGGCATTGTGGAGTTTGAATGTAGAAATCAAAGAGAATATGATATTTGGACCCAAGGGGTTTCTAGACTTCTTTCCATAGTTGCACGCAGACAAAACCTAAATGGGGTTTGAGCTGCACACCTAACACTCACATTGCCAAAAGACTCTGTTTCTTTCTACTGCTTCATTGTTTAAACCACATCTATGTATTTAGCTGTATTTTACTTTTATTAACAGAAACTTATGGATTTTGTAACTAAAGAATGAACAAACTACTTATTTTCTCCCTTTTGGCTAAAATGCAGATATCAAGTCCTCTTGTTATGTTTTCAAAGGGCTTTGTAACGTTTACTGCTAAGGATTATAGACTAAAGACCATAGACAAGTGTTTATATTCAGTGCTGGTCGATCTCAGACCAAAAAATTAAAACTAAAGAAATTGAGAAATTTCTCCACGTTCAAAATTAGTGACATACTTTTAACGAAGTCTAAAAAATAATCCAAAATAGTTTTAAAATCTTAATCCCCTTTCCCTTATCCGCGTGATTTAACAAACCAAAATATTAGCAATTTATATACATATTTCACTTTTTTTTTTCAATCCACCCATACATCTATCTCTTAATTAATTTGAATTATATCAAGTTTAACTATATTAATTTTTAATTATCATAATTTATAAAATGCATTTTCTATCTTCAACACAAGTATGCATGTAGTTATTATATAACTGATGAATGATTATATAACTTATGAATGATTAATATAACTGATGAATAAAATGGATTTAGCTTAACTTCAGGTTTTTACCATTTACAACGCTAATTACATTCATATATAATTAATTTTATTTAAACTTATTAATGTCTTTTTGTTTATTCAATACTGCATACCTGTTGAATAAAAAATATTATAAACTTATTGAATGAATATAGATACGCGGCAGATGAGTGAATGGATGGTATTTATTGAACTTATTAAATGAAATAATAAAATAGGTAGGAGATTGTGTGCGCATTTATTGCCATGTTTGTTAAATTTTTTTAACTTTTTCCAAAAATTCGTGTATGATGTTTGCATAGGCCACCTATCGACAATTGACAACTATAACCGGAAAAAAAATAGCACAGATAACAAAAGGGAACAATTACAGGTAAGTGCAAAATTTCATTGCTAATAAACTATTTATGAACAAATTGACAATAATCCATTGTACAGAATATACCTTGGAAAAGAGTAAGCCCCAAAGATTTATTAATCATACGATCAAATTTGTTATCTCGGAGCCCACCCTCATCCCTCACAGACAACAGATAATGGGCGGAACAGGAAGCAGTATATGATACAATCATCTAATTATCAGCAGCTCTAAAAATAGTGAGCAGAGACAGGAAGAGATTGATGATGTCCAGATACAAGGAGACCGAAGCCCAAATGAATTCATCATACGAATATCTCTTAATCAGGTTGTCTGTGTCGTATACGATGTACCCACAAAATATAAGGGCCGCCAAGCACCCATAGATCATCACAGACAGCTTACCCAATGGAAACAGAACCTGAAATGCAAGGAAAAGAAAATGTTTCATTGATTAACCAAAAAACGATTCCAATCGCATAGTACATATGAAGCAACTATGTTCGAAAATTAAAATACCTGAATCAGAGCAAAGACCATAAGAACTAGCACAGCACCAAACAAGAAGGGGCCAAGAAAGTTGAAATCTTGGCCTCTCCTAGCAGCCCAAAATGTGTAGAGAGTCAGACCAATCACCACTACAGCGGTCAGTATTACAGCTTCCAGAATAACTTTCTCTGTATAAAAAATCCAGTGTCATTGGAATAAAAAAATTAGGACTACACACTAAAATTGCCTTTTTTCACTGAGAATGCAACTTAAGCAGAAGCCAAAAGATACAAGAGCGGTTTTATTTCACATTGCAGAAATACTATAGTAAATTAGAAGTTTCCGTGCAAGGGAAAAATCCAATCTTATGACTCCATGTCATTTATGGTTGGAAGGAAATAAATGACTAGGTCTTAAACTTATAGATTTGAACTCAAAATCCTAATGTAACGACGGAAATAAGTTTTAACAGGACCTTAACATCCTTCCAGTCCGCACAAAAATACCTAAACGTTGTACACACGTAATGGTTTAGGGTCACACAACCCACGATGATGGACGTACACCAACATCACTCCAATTCCTAAATGCAAATTTACTTTTGTACATTGTTCCAAATTAGAGTCACGCACATCAAATACTAACCAAGCAGACCAAACTCAAATAATGTGTTTGATTCACAGGAGATAAGGAGAGGATGCAAGATTAAACTGAAGGTAGGTGGGAATTTTGAACTATTATGACTCTATCTTATTTGTTTCCACGTTACCACTTTCTATAACTTCGAACAATTCCACTTTGTTGCTTATTAATCTCTACTAGAAAATCAGCTGACTAACTTCAATAAAATTTTCCACCTTAGTCACATGTTTTCCATCCACAAGGCTATAACTTCAGACCACGCTTAAAGGAATTTTGTGATCACTTCCAGAAATAAACACATTGTCAAATAAATCCCAAATAGAAACCAAGCAGCACTAAGGAACGCAAGTTATAATATCGATTACAATCAAAACAACGATTAAAAAAGAGAAAGACGAGACGAGACTGTGAATCGTACCGCTAGTAAAGGCGCAACTCAATCCAACGACAAAGGAAAGAGAAACAGTGAAAACCCCTAGGAGTAGGTAGTTGATGGGATGCTTCTGGTAATAGTAGTAAAGCGGACACAACGCTGCAATTGCATGCAAAAACAGCACAGCAAAGGCGTCAGAGAGAAATCAAAGGAAAAGCAAGCGACAGAATCGAAAGCAATTAGATCAGGAGACGCACTGATGAAGGGGACAAAGATGAGAACGATGTAGAGAGCCAATCCGGCGCCGGTGGTGGCGAAGAAGACGCCGATTGGGCGGACAGTGACGACGACGGCGCCGATGACGATGGTGACGAGCAACTGGATGGCGATGATGGAGTAGACTTTCCGGATGAAGGACCACCGTAGATCGGGGCTCTCCAGCATCATCGGATAGAGAGGCCGCGCCCCACTCTCCAAATCCGTTTTCCCGAATGGCTGGTTCCACATCTTCTTTCTTGTTGCGACGAACAGTGAGAAAATCGAGAGAAAATTGCTTGGGACTTATTGGATCTTGCTTGCGTGGAGTAAATTAGGATCAGTGTGATACCTTATAGCTGTAGTTGTTGATAAATAAAAACCTCCGTGGTGCGCGTGCGTGGAAATTGAATGGGCGAAAGAAACTTCATGAGACTTCGCATATCTTGTTACCGCAACGTTAAAGTCGCCATTGTGATACGCATAGGGACACGTGGAATTTTCTGTGCTTGACACGCGTGGACGGGAACGTTCCAGATTTCTCCACGGTATTTAGCATAGTCAGAATAACCAGTAACTTGACAGCATGTTATAGAAGTATAATGTAGGATATTCTTTTCTCAATTTCTTCGTTTATATTTGGTAACTTAATAAAATAAAATAAAATGAAAATGAAAATTTCAAAACAACTGTTTTACTTGTAGAAGAAGTTCATGAATATTCTTTTCTCTATTTCTTCTTTTATATTTAGTCGGTCAATACCTTAATTAAACAAAATGGAAATGACACTGGAATGAAAGTTATTGACAAGGTTCTTTAGCTTAACTGTTTTTGTATCTTATCTAGATAGCTTTTGTAAAACTGTATATTAGCCATGATTATTGTTTAATAAGATAAGTAATTTTCTCTATGAGTTTTTAATTTAGTATTTATTTTCTTACTTTTTAAGTTCATAACAATTTGGTATCAGAGTCTTTATAGTCTAATAAGGAAATGTAGCATATTTTGAATGACTTCTAACCATAAAGAGATAGTAAGTGAAGAAATTTTTGTCCAACCATCGTTTTTCATTTCGATGGTCACTATGACCATTAGAGTATGTTGATGGAGAATTTATTTAGGTCAAGGAATAATGGAGCTTTATATGGAGACTAATTATTCAGAACTAGAAGTTGGAGTAACTGTAACTGAAACACAACAGAAGAGGGTTAATGAGATGAAGTTAAAAGACCTGAGAGTGATAACCATTTGTTTTTGGTAATTGACAGGATAATTTTGGTGACCATACTAAAGAAGGACATTTCTAAGGACATCTTAGAATCTATGAAGAGGAAGTATGAAGGAAATGCAAGAGTGAAGCGGACAATTCTTCAGGCTTTGCGAAAGGAGTTCAAAACCTTGGAGATGAAGACTGGTGAGACCATTATAGATTACTTTTCGAGGATTGTGTCAATTGCAAATCGGATGTGTGTGCATGGAGAACAAATGAGATATGTGACCATTGTGGAGAATATTCTTAGATCCTCAAATGACATATTTAATTACATAGTTTTGTCAATTGAGGAGTTTAAGAATATAGATGAGATTTTTATCGATGAATTGCAAATTTCATTGATAGTTCATGAACAAAAGTTCCATAAGAAAATTGTAGAAGAACAAGTCCTCAGGGTGTCATATGAGGAGACAGGTGGAGGAAGAGTTTGCGATAGAAATTCATTCAGAGGTAGAGACAGGGGGAGAGGGCATCAATCTTCCAACAAAGCAATTGTTGAATGTTACAAGTGTCACAAGCTTGGCCATTATCAATGAACGGTAAGGAAGACAACTATGTAGAGTTGGATGAAGATGAAGAAATGCTTCTGATGTCTATGTTAAAATCGGTGGTGCCAAAAGGGAAGATGTCTGGTTCTTAGATTCAAGCTGCTCAAATCACATGTGTGTAGGGATAGAGCTTTATTTTGTGAACTTAATGATGCATATAAGCAAACATTGAAACTAGGAAACAAAACCAAAAGGAATGTAGTTGGGAAAGGAAAAGTGAGACTACACATAATGGAGTTAGTCATGTGATCACACAAGTGTTTTTTGTTCCATAACTGAAGAACAATCTTCTGAGCATCAAACAATTACAGAAGAAAGGCCTTGCAATCATAATACAAGGAGGAAGGTGCAAAATTTACCATCTGAAAAGGGATTCATAATTCAAACAACAATGACAGTCAACTAGATATTTATCGTGTTAGTTAAGTCTCAACAAGAGAAGAACTCATGTTTTTATTGTACCACTTTAGATCCTACCCGCCTTTTGCATTACATATTTGGTCACCTAAGTCATAAGGGTTTAAGAACCTTACAATTTAAGGAAATGGTTTAAGGATTTCCACAACTTTCTACCTCAATTATGACATGTACAAATTGCATGACAAGGAAATGCCATAGAGATCATATCCCAAAGAAAAATTCATGAAGAGCTTCACAAAAATTGCAGCTTATTCATGCAGACATTTGTGCCCAATTTCTCCTTCTTCTAATAGCAAGAAAAGTTATTCATTGTACTTTATAGATGATTGACATGGATTTCTCTTTTGAATGACAAGTCTAAGGCATTTAACATGTTTAAATGCTTTAAGAAATTTGTTGAAAGAGTAATTAAATGCTACTACTCATGCACCCATCAAGAAAACGTGGCAAGAAGTGCTTCTCTTATCTTCCATATCTTCTGCGTAATCACTGTCTGTGAATGTCATATGCTTTTTAGGCCCCTCCCCTCTTATATAATATCCCTTAATTAATTAAATATTTTAGATACCCTAGTGTTCTTTTAGCAACCTTCATATGAAACTTAGTCAGTCTTGACATGTATCAACTTTATGATCCAATTACAAAAAGGATTGTGATAAGTAGAGATGCAATCTTTGAGGAAGAAAACCCATGGAACTAAGAAAAAAGTTATGAAAAAGCAAGTGTTGATGGATTTAGAAGTGGGTGATGAGCATGGTGGAAGTGAAGTTGATGGGATTGAAAGTGAAGAAGATGCAAACTTTCCAAATGATTTAGCTTTAAATGTATTGGATGATGAAGCTCAAAATGCAAGAGGAGAAAGAGTTAGATAAGCTCCAGCTCGGATGGATGATTATGTTAGTGGTGAAGGACTATCTGAAGAAGAAAATGACATCAACATGGAATTAATGGTGACATCGGATCCTTTAAGTTTTGATGAAGCAACAAAGAGCTCGAAATGGAGGCTAGCCATGGATGTCGAAGTAGAGGAAATCAAGAAGAACAAAACTTACCACTAGGAGCCAACAAGATAGGAGTTAAGTGGATTTATCAGACCAAGTTTAATGAACTTGGAGATATGGATAAGCATAAAGCGCAACTGGTGGCAAAAGGTTATTCTCAACAACATTGTGTGGACTTTACCACAGTGGCAAGGATGGAGACGGTAAAACATTCCAATGGAAGCTCAAAGAGGATGGCAAATATACCAAATTGATGTAAAGTCAACATTTCTTCATGGTGAACTAAGTGAAGATATTTATGTGGAGCAACCGAGAGGATATGAGCATAAATGGAATGAACACATGGTCTATAGGTTGCATAAAGCTTTGTATGGAGTAAAACAAGCTCCACGAGCTTGATTTAGTCGTATTGTGGCTCATTTAATTAGAGAAGAGTTTCAAAGATGCCACAGTGAGCAAACATTGTTTACTAAGTCTGAAAAAGGAGGTAAAATTCTTATTGTCAGTGTCTTTGTTGATGACCTTATTTTTACTGGGGATGATGAACATATGATGGTTAATTTTAAAAGATCAATGATGAGAGAATTTGACATGTCTGACCTTGGAAGAATGAGTGTTTTTGGCATAAAAGTGTTACAAAATTCTAATGGCATTTACATTTGTCAAAGAAAATATGCCTTAGAAGTTCTAGGGTGTTTTGGAATGGAGGAAAGCAAAGCAGTACACAGTCCTATTGTGTTAAGCTATAAAATGTACATAGATGAAGATGGAGATAGAATTGATGAGACACTTTACAAACAAATAGTAGGGAATCTCATATATCTCACTGCCACTAGACCTGATATGATATTTGTTGTGAGTTTGATAAGTCGATACATGTCAAGACCGATTGAGTTACATATGAAGGTTGCTAAAAGAACACTAAGTTATCTAAAAGGCTAAATTAATTATGGGATATTCTACAAGAGATGAAGCGCTGAAGCGCTTAAAGTATTCATATATAATGATTATGTAGAAGATATGGAAAATAGGAGAAACACTTTTAGCCATGTTTTCTTGATGGGTGTAGAAGCAGTTGCTTGGTCTTCTAGAAAGCATACTTTAGTTGCTCTTTCAACCATAAAAGTAGAATTTGTGGCAGTAGCAACTTGTGTTTGCCAAGCAATCTGGATGAGAAGAATTCTGAAGATGATAGGATATTCTCAATAAGGTAGCACCACAGTGAAGTGTGATAATAGCTCATCCAACTCTCCAAAAATCTAGTTATGTATGGTTGTAGCAAACACATTGATATGCGTTATCATTTTATGAGGAACCTCACTAAAGATGGAGTTGTAGAACTTGTTCATTCTGGAACTCAAGATCAAGTGACAAACATAATGACTAAGTTGTTAAATTTGGATGCATTTTTAATGTTGAGAAAGTTGATCGGTGTTCGAGAAGTGTCTGAAGTAAACTAATTCTTATTTGCAATAGTTTAAGTGATGAAATGTTACGTATAGGATTATGATTCTTTAGTTTTCTTTTTCTGTTAAATAAATTCCTATTATGTAAGGAGACTAGTACTTAGCCTGAATGTTTTATGATGTACATTTTTGTATATATTGTGGGTTGTTATTTGTATTTGGTTAGCTTTTGTAAGACTATATATTAGTCAAAATTATTATTCGATAAAATAAATCATTTTCTCCTTGCTCTGAACATTTGATCTACCATTCATTTTCTTAATCTTTTAAGTTCATAACAATAAAAACTTCAAAGTTATCAAAGTTATAGAAGAAGTTGTTTAATATTATGGGTTTTTTTAAGGATAAAGTTAAAGAAGAAGAAAAGGAGAGAACATATATTATGTTTTGCAATGTGTTTGAAGTTGAGTTTGATTATTGCAATTAAGGAAGTCATGTATAGTTGAATAAGAGAGGATAATTCACTTAAGAGCTTTCATACTTAGGCAGTTACCAAACATTCACTCGTTTATTTCAAATCTTTTTTATAATTCAGATTCATCATTTCACTTGCTAATTTTCCCTACCAAACTTCCAATGCCATTTTCATTTAATCATATCACATGTCAAATTTAACATCAATTAGGTTACAGAAGCTTAGCCAAAGTAATGGAAGATTCACCCAACAAGCATTGCGAACCACGCAAATTAAGGAGACAAAACCAAACAAGTTTTTTATTATGGTTTAATAAATAAATGAATAAAGGGTAGGTTTGTCATTTGAACCATACTTAGCCTATAAGTAAAGGATTCATATGTCTACTACCAACCTTTCTTATTAAAATATGAAAGATGGAATATTTTTATTAAATTAGTATTGGGATTATATTTAGTGCATTCTTTACTATATTTAGATCAATTTTATGTCTATTTTACTAAATTACTAAATTCACTTTAATCAGATTATTTTTTTTGGTGAAGTGTTAATGAGATTTGTATGAAACAATTTAATGATAAAAATATACTTAAACGTATATTATAGAATGTATTATCAACATTTTTTGCTTATATTTAAAATAAACTACGTAAACAAGATGAAACTCTAAAAGCTTCCGCAAATAACTAAGTTCGATTTTATGTTTGGTCTTACAAAATTGCTTATGTTCTGGTTTTGGGCACTTGAAGTTGGAGGTTTATGGGGGCTTGTGTGTTAATGGCTTACCCTAAATGTAAACACTAAACGCTAAACTCAATCACTTATAATTCAATACGTAATACGGGTTATAATAATCTGAGTAACTTTTTAAAAATATATATCTTTCTTTTATTGATAAAAAAAATATCAAAATTAGAAAATGATTTTGGATAGGATAACTCAAATATAGTTCTGAGTATCATAGTGATAAACTGTGTTTTTTTTCTTCCTGCAATCTTATATTTTTTCTTCCTGCACCCCCTATATTTATGTGAATTTATAAAATTAAATTGAGAATTTTTAAAATTCTCAAAGTCACTGAAAATCACCTTTCTTATTTTTTTTCTTTACTTTTTTATGGATACTGCTGAGCAACTACCAAAAATGATAAATTTGGAATGAAATAGGGAGTACATGCCCTTTTGAAAAAGGCAGTATGTAACTTTTTCTGATAAACCCCCTATCTTGGAATATAGGGATGCTGGAAGAAAAATGTAGGGGTGCTAGGAAAAAATGTAGGGGTTCAGGAACAAACACCCTTTTTGTTTTGGGCTGCTTTTTTTAGTTTTTGGGCCAATTGTATTTGGTTTTATTTTATAGTTTTTTGTCTTAACCCTTGTTATATTTCTTGTTATTTGTAACTTTTCTTGCTTGCAAATAGATTCTAAACATTGATTTCACCATTAGATTTCTTAGAAGACGATTTGAGGTTACCTGACCATAATTATATTATCATAACGTTGGAATTATTTTAATTTGACAACAAAACGACAACTATTAACTTACATATCCTATAACTTCATTTTAGTGAATGCAGTGAATGAGAACAAGATTCATATAGCCTCTAGATGAGCTACAGGAACAAAAGTTTCAGTACAGTCCATACCTTCAGATGGTGGATACCCCTAGCTACCAGTTTAGTCTTTTTTTCTCACTACCTTACCTTCTTCATCTAGCTTGTTCTTGAACACCAACTTGGCTCCAATGACAACTTTGTTCTTAGGGGGATCGTGAAGTGTCCTTATTTCATTTATCTCAAACTTTTTGAGCTCTTCTTGCATGATCTTAACCTAATTTCCATCATATAATGTTTAATTTGCATTTTCTAGGCTCAATTTTTAAAATCATTGTTATCTAATCTTTTGCCTTAAATCTCATAGAGACTCATTCCTTGGGATTTCCTATGATAACATTGATAGGATGATGTTTCAGAATAGTTGAATTCCTACTAGATGATTCTCTTTCGTTTGTTGATGAATTGGAAAGATGGTATAATGTATTCGTCTGACCTTCAAAATGCAGTTGTCTGACCGTCTAGTGTTTCTGGTGTATCATTATTGGGTTCCTACAAGTCAACAAATTCATTTGTCTCTAATAATTTCTCATCAGGCTTAAAGTCATTAAATTTTACATGGATAACCTTTTTCAACATTAGACAAGTCTATAACAATAACTAAGTAAAATTTATTCATCACTCCTAGAATAAAATTTTCCCAAGCTATATTTTGTATTTTAAATAAAACATCGAATTACAAAGGGATGAAAATAAGATATGTTGGGTTTCTTATCTTTCCACAATTTATAAGGAGTCTTTTTGAGTAAGGGTCTTGTCCCTACTTGAAATGGCTTTGGAGAGCTTTGCAGTGGAAAGAAGAAGATTTTTTTTGTAAATCGAGCTCTGAACGATCACTAGAAGAATAGGGAGATCCACCTCCAAAAGACTCTCCATTGCTTAGGTTAAGAAATATGCTTAGGTGTAATAATATAGAGTAAAGTATGAGTAAGAATTGTGTGTATACTCTTTGAAAAATGCTTATATTTATAGGCCTTTTGGGAAGTGATCGTAAGTGAAACTTTAAAAGAGTCATTATGGTTATTAATTTACTGTTTCACTATATGAAAAATCTCCCTTATTGAATTACGACATTAGGTGCTCAATTACTGAATTATGGACGTTACAATAAGAAGAGCTAGGGATGTATTTTCCCCTTATTCGGGATAGGTACACAAACAACCAACTCAAAAGTCAAGAAAAGAAACACATGAATCAATATCAAAATATGAACAAGTTAGCTAAGTATACATATATCTTTTATGTTATTTTGATAAAAAATATTTTAATGTATAACATAATTCTATATTTAAAACTATTTTTCAAATTTTATTAAGTAAAGAGCTAATATATTTCACATTCTTTTTAAATACAATTAGGAATAAAATTAATCTCAAAGTTCAAAATTTTAAAAATATAATAAGTTATTTTTTAATTTTAATTATGTTCAAAATAACATGATTTTGCTAATTAAAGTCAACACACATAAATCTTTACTTGGTTAAGAAAAATATTATATATAAAAAAGAACTATGCTTTGAAAACTGAATGGGTTTAAGCATGGGTTAAAACTTACTCGTCAAACTGTATTAATTAAATAATATATCAAAAAACATAAAAATATAATTTCATGACTTTAATAATACTAAAAACTAAACATAAAATAAAATATTCAATTTTTTTAAAATATACATAAAATAAATATATAATAATATTTAGATTTAAGATCCAATAATAACTAATTATATAGAACAAATTATATAATAATATTATTATAGAACAAATTATATTTTTTATCTATTTTATTTATACACTTTTTTTTTCAGTTTTTTTTCATTTATTTGATTTCTCTCCATTCAACCAGGGTAACATAGAAGACAGTAAATCTGCTCCCACACATATCTTTATCATAAAATAAAAGCCACCAATCAAACATTCTATTTAGCATATAACATTCTCTTATACTACAACTAACAAAATGATAAAGTTAAAAGAAAAAATATGCACTTTATAATATAATTCAACTAATGGAGTTAGTATCACAATTTTTTCAAGAACAGGATTAAAATAATATTTTAAAGATTTCTTTCTTCAAAATAATAGGGCTGAAGTTCAATTCTACAAATATATTTGTTTAAAAATTGCATAAATGTGTAATTTTGTTTAAACAATCGTTTTATCAAAACCTATGATACATGACAAATGTATTAACTATTAACTTTCGTAATAACAATGCTAAAAGTTATTTAAAAACTTATTAATAAACCGTGTAAGATCTTTTACAGCCACGATATTCATTAAAAAATTTCTAGATTTTATTTTTGAGCATTTAGTTGTCAATGTATATATGGACTTTAAATTAAAAAGTTATATTATAAAAGATGAATCATTGTCAAAATTTTGTAAAGTACTAAAATGATTTTTCTTGCGACAAATAAAAATATTTCGAAGTAACTAAGACAATTATTGATTGGTTGGAAGAATCAAACAAGACATCATTTTCAGACGAGGAATATTTGGGCGTTTGTCATTGGCATTGGAAAAGGACTGCCAAATATCTGTCATGCTCCTGTTGTTTTCCTTTTTTATTTCAATTGTTTCATCACTTGTTTTTGTTTTTAGTTCAGTTATTTTTTTCCCACTTTCTATCAACGGAGTTCAAACGTTTATACTCATTGATTTTGGTAAGTTCAACTTCCAACCAACAGTGGCTGCAACTTCTATGCTTTACAGCAACGGAAGGAAGGGAAAAAGTAATTCACTTTCCCTTTCACCAGGAAAAAGTAAAAGTTAGACAAAGTCGAAAATTTTCAGTTATATTCTCCCGCACTTTGATTTGATCCTATACCCTTCGTATCGTTGTTTCAAATCCTTCATTTGGTTATGCAGATTTAAGCCACAGGTGAAGTTGCCCTCCATCTCTCCCTGGCATTTTATGCGCTGATTTGGATGAACCACTACAATTCAAGTGGTATTTTTTTTCTTTTATGTTGGGATCTTTCTTAGCCATTTTGGCTTTTTTTAGATATTCCTTGCTTAGTGCTGAACTGAAGAGGGTAGAGTAGAATTATTAAATGGTTTCCCCTTTTTCTTGAATAAATTTTTTGACTGAGATTTTGTTGATGGGGTAACCCATTAATCCATTTTTAGGAAAGACCGTTACTTTGAGATCGATTTTTCTGTTGCTTCTAAAAGGGGAACACAAAGGGGGAAAAAGAGAAAAAGAAGTTATTTTGCTTTCTGGGGTTGGGAATTTTTTACTTGAGAGTTGTGGAATGTGATTTGCAGGTAGAAGCTGCTGTTTTCTCTTGGTAGGTCTGCTCCTTTTTTCCTTTGCCCCCAGTTTATAAAGGTTTGATTTGGAAGAGGAAGCACTATTATAGTGGAGATCTGGGACTTGTTTTGTCTCTTGTGCCCTATGAGGACTTTCATCACTGCAGAATCATGTAAAGAAGCACATCCTAATGCTTTAAATCCACAGTCCTGGCTCCAAGTTGAAAGAGGAAAGCTTCCCAAGTTGTCATCACAGTCCTCCTCTTCATCAATGTAAGGTTCTCAGGTCAACATTTTTACTTGAAGCTTAGCCTTTTTTGGCCATTTCGTTGAATTAAGTGGTTTACTGTTAACTGCCACAGAGAATCTCTAATCAAGGTCCCACAGCCACCTATACTCCCATTCTTCAAGCCTGTTGATTATGTGAAAGTTTTAGCTCAAATTCACGAAGAACTTGAGCTCTGCTCTCCGCAGGAGCAGTCAAATCTGTTTTTGTTACAGTACCAGGTCTTTAGGGGCATGGGGGATGTTAAATTGATGCGGAGAAGCCTCCGGTCAGCTTGGCAGAGAGCAAACACTGTTCATGAGAAGATTATATTTGGGGCATGGCTGAAGTATGAGAAGCAAGGGGAAGAATTAGTTGCTCAGTTGCTCACAGCTTGTGGTAAATGTGAAAAGGAATTTGAACCCATAGATGTAGAATCTCATATTTCTTTTGATAAAGTTTTAATTTCCCAGGATAGTATTTCCATGAAGGGGAACCACACTTCACAATATGTAATCTTTACAATCGGAGATGAGAAGATAGTCTGTGATAGGCAAAAGATTTCCGAACTTTCAGCGCCATTTCATGCAATGCTAAAGGGGTGTTTCAGGGAGTCGCTTTCTGAGACCATCGATTTGTCTGAAAACAACATCTCTCCATCAGGTATGAGGGCAATAAGCTATTTTAGCTTGACGGGCAGTTTACTCGATGTTCCTCAAAATCTTTTGGTGGAGATATCAGTTTTTGCAAACAAGTATTGTTGCGAAAGACTAAAACTGGCTTGTGATAGAAGACTTGCATCCTTAGTTTCCTCCAGAGAAGATGCACTGGAACTCATGGAATATGCTGTTGATCAGAATTCATCTGTCCTTGCGGCTTCTTGTTTACAAGTTCTTTTACGCGATATACCCAACTGCTTCAGTGACAATCGGGTTGTGGAGTTATTTATTCATGCTAATAGGAAGGAGTTGGAAGTCATGGTCGGGCCTGGTATATTTGCACTTTTTTGTTTCTTAAGCGAAGCTTCTATGAACCTTAGTTCTGCTTCAGACACAACAGCTCATTTCCTGGAACGGTTGGTTGATTTTGCTGAAAATGAAATGCAGAGACTTCTGGCATTTCATGAATTGGGATGTGTAAAGCTCTCAAGGAAAGAATATGATGAAGCCTATGGTCTTTTTGAGAGGGCTGCAGATGCAGGCCATATTTATTCCGTTGCAGGTTTAGCTAGACTGGACTCTATGAAGGGTGAGAAGCTTTTACCTTATCAGAAGATAAGCTCAGTCATTTCTTCTGGTACTCCACTTGGATGGATGTACCAGGAAAGATCACTATACTGTGATGGCGATTTGAGGTGGAAAGACCTTGAGAAAGCAACCGAACTGGACCCGACTCTTGTATATCCCTACATGTATAGGTCTGCCACTTTAATGAGGACCGAGAATGTTCAAGGTGCATTGTCTGAAATCAACCGGATTCTTGGCTTTAAACTTTCATTGGAGTGCTTGGAACTACGGTTTTTCATCTATCTGGCCCTTGAGGACTACAAAGCAGCACTCCGAGATGTTCAATCAATTCTTACCCTGTGTCCATCTTATAAAATGTTTGAAGGGCGTGTAGCTGCATCTCAGCTCTGTACTCTTGTGCGTGAGCATGTTGAACATTGGACCATTGCAGATTGTTGGGCACGATTATATGACTGTTGATCTGCTGTTGATGATATTGAGTCTCTTTCTGTCATCTACCAGATGCTTGAATCTGATGTGGCCAAAGGTGTTCTATACTTCAGACAGTCGTTGCTTCTCCTCAGGTATATTAAGAATGTTTGATATTATACTAGATCTGTCCTGGCCAATGCAATGTGTCACTTCCTTGTTGCCCTTTTTCCCTTCACCATTTTCTATTTTTCTGTTTTTGTATAAATGCTGGGTATTATGTGAATTGAAGTTGTTTTTACTACGAAGAACGTGGTCCCGCACTCATTAATTATAAAAAAGATCTTGAATTGTACCGAACTCCACCACTGAAGCCTTGGCAATCTGAAATGGTATTTGTTAGATGCGAGGTTTTTTTATCTTTAACATTAAATATCTGTTAAACTTTTGAGATTACTTGTAGTATTGGTTAAAAGATTGCCTGTGTTCAGAAAAAACAAGTGGTAGTAGCTGCAGGTTGATGATGCACATCCGTTTTAGCTTGGTCAATGAATACTTCTCATTTTGCCAAATGAGGAGTCTCACAGTTCCTTCTGTTTAAGCACTTGTTGTAACAGTTTAAATATGTCAAATTACTTTTGCTCCCATTCGTCTGAGATTGTTGGTTTCTAGTTTACAACTTTTTCTTCTACACTGTCTCGTGGTCTTTCCGCATCGAATGTTAGGTCTAATCAGTCTGTAGGATATTTGATGCGTAATCTGATTAGTTATAGTCCGTTTGGTAGCTATTTTCTGTTCAGTCTTATACCCTATTTCGTATGCTTTCTTTGAACAGTAATTAGTGTTTCTCATGTACATATATTGAACCATGCAGAGGGTATCATAATAACTAGAAAAATAGGTAAATAATAGCTTTTTTTAATCTTGCTACGTATGTGTTTCATTTCTGTCAATTTACACAACTAAAAAGGAGGGAAAGTGTATCTGGAAACACAGTATCTTCTGGTTCAAGATCCTCTCTCTTTCTTATGACTTGAATTTAAGTATGCTAAGGAGTCTATAAATGTAATATTAATTTGTAGGCTCAGCTGTCCTGAGGCTGCCATGAGGAGTTTACAGTTAGCTTGGCAACATGCATCAAGTGAGCATGAAAGAGTTGTGTATGAGGGGTGGATCTTGTATGATTCAGGACATTACGAGGAAGGGCTCCAAAAAGCAGAAGAGTCTATTACTATTAAAAGGTCTTTTGAGGCCTACTTCCTAAAAGCCTATGCATTGGCTGACTCTAGTGTAGATTCATCTTGTTCTTCAACTGTCATTTCACTTCTGGAAGATGCCTTGAAGTGTCCTTCGGATAATCTGCGCAAAGGTCAGGTATGGTTCTTCAACTGTTCCAGCATTTTGGAAATATTTTACCGATCAACAACAACAAACAACAACTAGAGGCCACACGCACGGGTCAATAATAAACTCGCATCGTAGGCATATTTTACTTTGGAAACAACTATTTAGCTTCTTGTTTCACACTTGTTTTCTTTCCTTCAATTTACCAGGCTCTGAACAATCTTGGAAGTGTTTATGTTGATTGCGGGAAACTAGACGCAGCAGAAGATTGCTATATGAAGGCCCTTAAAATCCAGCACACGCGAGCCCATCAGGGTCTTGCACGTGTTCATTTTCTCAGAAATGATAAGGCTGCTGCTTTGAAAGAAATGAGCAATCTTATTGAGAGGGCAAGAAACAATGCTTCAGCTTACGAGAAGAGGTCTGAGTATGGTGATCGTGAACTCACAAAGTCTGATCTGGAGATGGTCACTAGATTAGATCCTCTTCGGGTGTATCCTTACAGATATCGAGCAGCAGGTTCATATTTTGCTTCCTCACTCACCCTCTATTCTGTTTGTCAGCTACAAGAAAAAGAAACTTGTTTTATATGTTGTAGCTTTAAAGCACTGATATGTGGTTGCAGTTTTGATGGACAACCACAAGGAAGAGGAAGCCATTGCTGAACTCTCCAGAGCAATTGCATTCAAAGCTGATTTGCACCTCTTGCATCTACGTGCAGCATTCCATGAACACAAGGGAGATGTCTTAAGTGCATTGAGAGATTGTCGTGCTGCACTCTCTGTGGACCCAAATCATCAGAAAATGTTGGAACTTCACTGTCGTGTTAATAGTCACGAGCCATGAGTCAAGAACACACTTTTACGAGATGAAAAGGTAGAAAGTGCCTGAAAACACAGCCACACTATGACGATTAAACGTGAAAAAGGAATTTGTAAATGAAAAGTATAGTTCAAAATAGGATTTAACTATCATTAGGGTGGCCCAAATTTTGTTATTTATTGAGTTTTTCATTTGGCACCCACATGCTCAAAGTGTTGGACTTAATGCATTGTTTTCTTAACACACACCTTCATCGTTTAATTTCTTACTATTTTATATTTGAAAGATTTTAAATTCAAAACAAAACTATTACTTAAATGTCGTTACTGTGCTGGATTATTGCCCCTTTTAATCCTCATTCATGTTGGTATTTTGACTTAAATATGCACCTTCAAATTTGTTAAATCCAACCTGTTTTTTTCCAAGTTGTGAAATCTTTTAAAATTGATCTAATATGAAGAGCGAGAGAGGGAGAATGCTAAGAAGTTAAATATAATATTATTCAGAGTGTATAACCTAATTCGGTCTCTGACTATTAGGTAGAGGTAGCGAATTAGAGATCTAGTTTAACCAGTTCTATATTGAAAAAACAAAATAATGTAATTAGACTAATCTTACCCTAATTTAAAATAACATTTTACGAAATATGACTTTTAGTAAAATTTAAAACATTTTTTTGATCGAAAACACAAGTTTATAAACAAAATTAAAAGTTAAGTTCATAAATATCATTAATCGTTTAAAATTCTATTTATACATGAGTTATTTTTTTTTTAACTTATTTCAATAATGTTTTCAAAACTTATTTATACCATGTTAAAAATTGGAATGATTATTATATGTAGAAGTTAAACCACATCAACTAATTTTATTTTAAATAAATAATATATATGTTATAGTATATAAATTAAATTTGCCACACATTACCAATACATTAAATAATTAATATATAGTTTTATATTACAGTTTATTATAACAAAAAAATTTCAATAGTTATGTAAAGCTTGCATTCAAATATATTGAAATCAACTGCTTATGTAAAGCTTGCATTCAAATATATTGAAATCAATAGTTATGTAAAGCTTGCATTCTTTTAAATGAGATACCATTCACATATTTTCAGAGTTGCTTCCCTTACTTCTGTAATGTCTTCCTCATATTTATTGCAAGAAATAACATATTTTTCATTCTTACTAAACAAACTATAGAAATGATAATCATTCATGATCAGAGTTAAAGTGTTGCAGAGACCATATCTGTAGACTGGTAAGGTTGTTACAATTTTTAAGAAATTTGTTCAATTAGGACTTCAAAATATTTTTTATATAAAAAAAAGTTATGTAGATTTTAAATTTTTTTGTAAGAATATCATGAATTTTTCCCCTGTTTATTGTTGTCCACAAAATTCATAATAACAATATTTTCAACTAGTTAACCATAAACAAGTTTACATTATGTTCCTAAAATTCAAACATAACAATAATATCATTAAAATAAAATGTTTAAAACAGAAACTAGTCATAAAATATCAGGTGTTAGATTAAACAAAAGTCTCCTATTTTCATTAATTAAACAATTATATATAATAACAATAACAATAATTAAAAAAGTTATAGAAACAATAACTGAGGTGTAAAAAATATGTTTGAAATTAGAAGAGATCAATAAAAGTAACCCAAAATCCAATTAACAAAATAATCCTTTAAAATCTCAATTGAATAACAATTTTATTACCCTATTCTCATAATCTTTGTTGAATATCATAACTTTTTATATAAAAAATCCTTTAAAACCTTAATAGCAAACATCCCCTTATGAACATAAACTTCTGTACATGGATGTATAGAGGAATTTTATTTAATATACATTGTCATATCTGAACCTAAAAACACAACACATTAATGTATTGTACTACTGTATTGGATAATAAAAAACCAAACAGGTCCTCCTAACATGTGTTACTGATTTTAGAATTTTCACCGACCTGTATTCTCTCTACACAATTGCTTAGATTTTTGTCCTTCAATACCGTGGAATTTTCGAAAGCTGGACAGCTGAAGACATTTGTGCCAGATACCTCATCCCCATTCGGCTCATTCTCATCAGTTTAGCCGATGGCGCCGTAAAAGCTGTTCTAAGCAGAGGCAACATTGATGTATCTGTAATAATTTCTACATGACGAGTCTTTCATGAATGATGCAAATTTCAGACGATATTTGATGCTAACTGCCGCTAGATTTTTTGCTTTTTTCGATGTCCTTGCAGAGGCATACTTACTTTCATAATGTCATTACAGCACATCTGAAGGAAATGAAATGAGATGAAATAACAGTCATTAAGAACAAGCCAACCAACTAAAATAAGGGAAATGATACTGTAGTTAATCACGATGCAGGTAAAATCAGCAAAGTTCATTTAAAACTTCTTTCCACATCCGAAGGAAGAACAAAATGGATAAATATTTGCAGACCCATCATTGATATTGTTTCCGCTCTCTCATGTGCTGTAATACATTTATTATTTTATAAAAGAAAGACAAAGGAACACCACCAAATTTTTATAATTCAATATAGAATATCATGCATCCGATGATCATAGGATCCTCAGAGTCAGTTTTTGTATTTTTTGGCATCATCTTGTAAGCTTGAAACACGAATCGTCAACGTATGTACACAAAATAAAACTGCCCCTTCCCTCCGATATCTGTTTCACTTCAGGGAGACGTGTTCGGTAATAGAAGACACGGAATCAGTGTAAAACCCGCAATTAAATCCATACGATTGTAGTTGTCGATCACTGTGATTTTTAACATTCTAATAATATGAAAAAAAAAAAATATTACTACAGTCCTTGTCCATTTCATTTTTAAATGTAATACAAGAAAGTTACTGACATTTTGTATAAGGAGTTACGTTATAAGACTAAGTGATTTTCACTTGTAATTTTAAGGACTAAAATAAAGGTTTAGTTGACTTTTACCAATATCAATTCATTAAGGAGGTATTTGGAATAGTTTCTATACAGTTTATTCAGGCGGATGAAAATGACTTTCTATAACCCCTTTCTAACTTGTCAAGTTAGGGTTGATTAAGTTTTGGAAACTCTAAAATTAGTTGTGTTTCTATAAAAATTAAAAAAATATGCTAATTTGATCCAAACAGTAACTTACTCCTAAGAGTATTGACATAAAATAATTAGATGTCATGTGACACTGTTATAATTAGCATGTTAATAAATTCAAAAGTAAGTATCATGACCAAAATAACATTATCAAAGGGATCTAAAAAAGGCTGAAAATTTTTTGGATGTAAAAAGTTCAATTTGAACCAATTTTGAAGGTACCAAAAACTTTCATTAACTTAAGTTTTATAACACAAGTTATCATGAGATAGAAGCTTATTGTAAGTTTTATAGTAAAATCTATAACACAAGCTATGAGTTAGAGGCACAGATTATTAACCTGCAAATGAATAAATCACTGGAGAAGACACTGTCGTTTTCTATAGAATCACTCTCTACGAGGATGTTGGAAATAAGGATGTTGAAGAGCCTCATCAATACTTGGCCGATCCTCCTACAGTTATGACAAAAGCCTTTATTAGATATAGCAGCACATAAATAAAATAGGGACTACTATTAGCCAAATCTGTTTTCTTTTTGTGGAGTGGGAAATATATACAGTAAATTGAGTTTAAGACCAAAATCATGACATGAAATTAGTTAAGAATATTTTGTTGGGATAGTTTTTACAGGGGAGAAACTAAAAAGATCCAAATGAGGTATGAGTTGCCAATATAAGAAAGCATGATACTACCTTCAACCCAAAACCTTTGAGGCTTAGTGTTTGTGGGTCTTTTTATTCCTTATATGTCAGTCAACTTTCTCATTTCTACCCAGTCCCCACTTATACTTGAATTCATAATAGTCTCCCCTTTAAATATGAGTTGGGGTTTTACCGTGGATTTCTACCACAACAGAACATAATTGTCCCCCCATTTATATCTAAACACACTTTCCCTAACTTTAACTATTGTTGTGTTGGGTTTTTACCATAAGAAGACATTTGTTTCTGTCTGGGCCGGTCACCAAAACAAACCAGGGTTTGATACCACTATTGGAATTTTTTTTATAGAGGAGACTGGGAAGATTCACCACCAATGAGGTATGAGTTGCCCATATAAGAAAGCATGACACCACCTTTAACTCAAAACCTTAAGGCTTAGTGTTTGTGGGTCTTGTTTCCTTAATGTCACTCAATTTTATCATTTCTATCTATTCAATGTGGGACTTTCAACTTATATTTGTGTACTAACAGTTTCCCCACAAGTGTGAGTCCTGGCCCTAACTGTTGTTGAAACCTTACTCTAATACCATTGTTGGAATTTTTCTATAGGGGAGAGACTACGAAGATTCACCACCAATGAGTCATAGCAAACCATATAACGGATTATGACACCACCTTCAATCCAAAACCTTACGGCTTAGTGTTTGAGGGTCTTCTTTTCTTATATGTCGCTCAACTTTCTCATTCTTACTCAAAGTGGGACTTTCAACTCATATTTGGATTCATAAAATATTTCAACAAAGTTTGAAAGAAAAAACAAACACTTTCTTGTTACGTGCTTCAACGTATTTTGATACTCTTAACCTATTAAGCAATGACTGCTTTAATACTGTCTATGAGGATTATTAAATATGCTTTGATACTCTTAACCTATTAAGCACGAACTCCAAACATGGCACTGACACATACACAGGAAACGACAATACTACTGATATATATAATCAAAATGACAAAAATCACAATTAATTATTAAGATTGATTAAAAACAAATTTGCTACAGTTTCTTATTATAATAGCCCTCACAAAATAATTATAAATAAGAAACATATATCTTAAATAGTTGAAAGAGTTCTTCGGTATAATCTTTTTGCTATAACTTTCTATAGAAATGGTGTCGAGCCACCAGCCTTTCATGATAACACGACCAATTATTCAGAGACAAACCACAAGCTTAATCAATTCAAATGATAAACTGAAAGATATTTTCACAAATCATTGAAAGACCCTCAAATTATTTATATAATAGGCTTGATACATATGATTTATATACTCCAACTTGACGGAAATGTTGGAAACATATAACTATAGTCATATTGTGAGGGTATAATTATGTTGATTCGGGAAACTGCACATTCTTGTCATTTTTCTTGTATTTATTTATGAAACCCGACATAAATATTTGTTCTATTGGGTAATTCAAACGTATGGATTCCTTCAAGTGATTTGTTCTTTTTGTCTATTAACACACTTAATAGAAATGCGGAACATAGTACAACTCCACATAAATAAGCCAATCAAACTTCAATGATATGATGGTAAACAATTTACACAGTTTCATCAATCAATCATGTTATGAGGGTAAACATGACAAGAAATCCATTTTAGTCTGGCAACTTACTGGATCCCAATGTAACAGACGGCGCACTAACCGCAAAGCCAAGATGTTTGAAAAACTGCAAGTCAGAGGAAATATTATGACAAGAAAGTAATTGCACCGTACAGAAGGACTTGATATAATATGATAAAAGTGAAAGCATCAGAAGTAGCAAGCTAACCCTATTTTAAGGGGATCTCTATTCTTAATTTGACGAGAAAAGAATTCTTCAGAGCATTTCCAAGATGCAGGTGAAACTCCAACCTATATTGATAATGAAAACTTCAGGTCAACGTATGTTCAAATAAGAAAGATAGAAAGAGGAGAGGACTCATATAATAGGCCATTCAAAAGCCCATTTGCCCAAAGTAGGTGGAGAGGAAGACACGGACTAAAGCATAAAAAATTGCTCCGGTAGGGACTAAAATTTAAAGATTGTGCAGGTATAGAAACCAATTCTCAATTGTCTCGATAAAATATTGCACCATATTCTCAGTTACCCGAATCCTATATGGGAGGACGATAGTCGAAGACTTTCCACTTTTTGCAACTGTGGGACTAGGAACCTTCCCAATTCCCACAACTCTCAGACTAACTACAGAAGAGGACAGGGATCGATACCAAACACATTTTCTTACTCTCAATCTCCTTAAGTTTTGTAGTGTATTAAAATTAGTTATAAAAAAGATTTTTTTTTCGAAACTAGAGCAAAAGAAGGGTGTTATTCATTATGCTGCACTGGTCATGAGAATACCCTCTTCTTGGATTGGGTTTGCAGTGATCCCATTAGCTGTGTTTGGACCATGCTTTCTTTACTGGTATAGTGATATTGAACAAATATATCAATAAAAAAATGTTATTTTATATAAATTATATAAAAATGTTTTTTATGAAAAGTTTTTAATTAATTTATAATTACGGGTGTTGCATGTTAAATAACAAAACTGATAAGTAGTACGATAAAAAAAACATGAACAACAATTGTATTCAGTGGTCTCTTAGCTGTATTATAAAACCCCAGATCTAAGAGGTCTCTAATCTCTAGAAACCATCTTATTATAAAATTCCATTTCCACCCATTCTACTTCTCTTTCACAGTCCATTTATCAACTACCCAATCTTCCAAAATTCGGGATTAGGATCTGACTCAACTCCACAAAATAGAATCATACATTGAAAATGCTCCAATCTTTCTACGCTCTAATTTAATCCATATTTGTAGTCAATGTGAGACTAAACACGACCCTTGACATTGCAAAATAAGACAGCCTCCAAAAAGGCTACAACTAAGGTGAGTTAGGGCTAACTGAAATTAAGATGACTTTCCAACACTGTCATTTTGTGCCACATTACACTTGGATTAAGCATGAGTTTTACAGACGGAGATATTCTTTGCTATTTGTCTTGTTGAAAATTACACACTTAATTAGCTTTAGACAGGTCAAGAACCAAAGATTAAAACTGTGAAGATGGTGAACTTACTTGGTTCACTGTGTGATACTTTTTTGAGAAACTGCTGGACCTGGAGATCCCAGGGATTAAAATGCACAATTCCATGAATGATCTAAGTCTGTTACCACATTAAAAAATAATAGTTACAATTATAGGGTACAGAAGTTCAAAAGAACTAACAATTATAAAGTTCCCTACAATAAAGTCTTTAGAACAAAAACAACACTACTAGAGATAAACCATTAATATTTAGAACTGGGATGCATGAGAAAGATTCAAATGTACACATGGCTGCTTGCACATACCACTCTTGAAGGAGACAGTTAACATTTTAGTTATCAACAGTCAAACCTATAAAATGTATGGGATTGTGACAAAGAAAATGCATAGGAGGTTTTGCAATAATAAATACCTGATATAAATAAACAAATGAAAATGCAATCATATAAAAGAGAGAACGACAATCACCTCCCTGATGACCATTGTTTTTAAATTTCAAAGCATTTTCCTTTATTTTAATACTTCATAATTCCTAAATACACAACCAACTATTAGGCACACACACTCCTAATACATAACTCCCAGAAGTTATTTTCCATGCATAACTGCCACCATGCAGTTCTAATACAAAACTATTTTCTAGTAAAATTAAAGATATATACACTTAAATCCTAATACATTGCCAACAATTGTTTTCTATGCTTAACTGACATCCTACAATTTTTAATACAGAACTATAATAGAACCAGTTTGTCTAGAGTATATACTCCTAATACTGAACTACCTCCAATCCATTGGTGGAACTAACTTGGATCTTAGTTACCATCAAACAATTTGGTGAATGAGAGAACAAGACATCTTCAGAAACAGAAAAACACCTAAAGGGTACATTACATTCCTTTTGAACTGTCAAGAATTTATATCTCATAAACAAATTTTGGTTGTCTTTCTTGTTTAGATAGAGAGTAGGTACTATCATTGTGTCATCTAAATTTCTTGTTATTAAACAAAATTAGGATTACAACCATAAAAAATTGTTTACTTGTATGCCAGCTCCTTCACGCCCTCATTCCAGCCTTCTAGATGTTGATCTAATAGAGCCCGTGTTAAAGCATTTATCTGAAAAACATCCGGTGTCCCTAAGACCAACTCTAACATCACAACACCGACACTCCACATGTCATATCTGTCAAAGCAAAAAGACTGCTTCAAAACATGCAGAATCAAAAGATCGAGCAACATCTTAAAGGAAAAAAATGAAAATAGATGCGGACTTCATGTAAAAATATCACATACTTCAAAGTTGAGCTTGTTGGCCCTTGATACCATGTAGCATTTAGTAAAGCTTCAGGAGGAGTATACTCATAGGTTTGTTCAGCTCTGAAGAAATATAGTATATTTTTACCACAATAATCACAAGTAAATGATCAGTGTATAAAGAGAAGAGAGATACCTCGAAGGCCCAGCAGAACCATATAAATTATTTAATGTGTATTCATCAATTCCACTTCCAAAGTCAATAATACGCCTAAAAGAAACAGCAAAAAGGCACCAAATTCACAACGAAACACTGATAAATTATGCACACACAAATGGAGACAAATAGTTGGATAGACAACTCAACTTTTAAAGGTAAGCACTAACCCAGTTAGTTTTATTGCTATCATTGCCAAAAACTCAACTATGACTCTTAGATGCACTAACATCATGATAGAAGAAAAGATCATGACAGAAGTTTAGATCATTCTATGAGATGATATTAAAACCACAATTGAACTAATCACATAATAAATAGAATTACATAGACATATCTATTGTTTAAATATATAATATAGAAGGTTAAAGTGTATCCAATCAATTTGTTATTCTAAAAGAAAAATTTAAAACAAAAGCATGGTACTGAAATACAACCAAGATACTTCACTTTACATTTTGGTGGAAAAATTATTAACTTTAGTGGGAATCTCTTTCAAGCATCTCCCTGTTTCCTGATCTTCAAAGCATATCACCATATTCTCTTCAAAAGAAAAATACACTAAGTCAGTTAATTTTTTCAAATAATTTCTTTCAGTTGAGCATTTCGTTATAAAAATAAAAAATCAATAAAACATGCATCAATAAATCACAGATAGTCAAGTAAGCATTAAGCACAATACAGGTGAACCTTTTGGAGTAAACATAGGACCCAAAAACTCTGAGAAATTTAGAGAGAAAGAATTAAAGTGAAAATGAAAAGTTTTAGAGAGAATTAAACTGAGACTGAAGGTTTTCATTTCATTCAACCCACTGAAAACAGAATACAGGGGAACCATTTATGGTAGATGCCATTGGTACATCTGTACAAAGAATGTTAACAGACTACCAAACAATTACAGCCCGTAAACAAACGAAGAGAATATTTTGTTTTATAATAGAATGAAGAAGAATAAAAGGTGAGCTTACTTAAAAAGGTAAAAATAGATATACTAGTGATTAAGTAAACTGTCCCTTTATCCACAGTTCATGAGCGTATCAATTAGTTGGTGCTTCTGAATTTAAAGACATCGATATTCTGTCCTAGGAATCAGCATAGGCATACATCTCTCAGGAACAACAAATGTCTTACCAGGTTTAATATCTCTGTGTGTGATGTTGCGATCATGACAGGACTTGAGAGCTAATAACTGTGAAGATTAGAAAAAGAGAGTTGTCAAGAAAGTACAGCACAAGGAAAAATCAAGAATAAAATCTGGGAAATTTAATATGGCCATATCCAAGAAACAACAATTGCCCTTTTTGTTGACAACAGCTATCAAATTTATTTAACTTAATTGAAAATGAAGATATCAAAATACTGAACCTTAAAAACTCTCTTATAGTTTAAGATAATAATGAATGTTTTTAGATCAAGGTTTGAGATCCAGGAATTGGCAAAAGAATGGGACAAACTGAAAATTCTATACTTAATAAACCCTAGTTGCATGCTAACCCATTTCTAATATTAAAAACAAATTGAGCACCCAAGAACTTATGCACAGGTTTATAGTGCACCATAAACAGAAATAAAGAAAAATGACGAGAAACCTCAGGATTTAAAAAAAAAAAAAAAACTGTACACCTAGGGAATAGTAATGGGCTTTTACTTTTTCGTGGAAAAAATGAAGTTTCTAATATCTGCATAGATTTCAAAGTATTTTAAATACCAGGGAACTATAAAGGCTATCAGGGTAATATGTCACAGAAACTACACTTAAGACATACCAGCTGCCAGATAAGGTTGCGCATTTCTGCCTGCCCTTCTTCTGTTGTTTTCAACCAATGCCACCACTTTGAGGGTCGTAGTATCTGAATATGTTTAGCTTGCTCAGCAGTACCATACGCATCTTCCACGGTATATAGAAGTTTTGACAGTGATACACCTTCAAAACTAAATACAAGCCAAATTTCGTTTGCTTGAGACTCAAAAGATTCCACATATCTTGCAATATGGTTCAAACCTTCTTCATATGGGGTTTTATGTAGTCGAAATTTGTTCGGAAATGAGTTCTCTTGACCAAACTGTGATGATGATTCCAAGACACAGTTTGACTTTCCCACCGATAGTGTATCTTCAAAGCATGTAGAGGCATTTAAAAAAATTTCTCCAAAGTACTTCTCCCTTAGCCCACTTAAGTAAACAGCTGACCCCCTCTCCACCTGTTTAATTCATTTCAGATTTATTTCTGCTATATGGTTGCGTGTGCATAATTAAATATACAGTACCTCCTGAAAACAGATTTTCCTATTAAACTCAAAGCAGAAAGTCCAAACATGCATCTTTCCTTTTGATTGGGATTTATATTTATCATTAAAAGCATTTATTAACAAATTATTGTTAGAGCACAAAAGTTAAAAAAATAGAAGAGGCAAAAAATAACAAGGATTTGAAGTTCTGTTTGCAGTAAGGGCAGGCATGATTGGATAAGTGAAAGAGATAGGTGAGAAAGGAGACGAGTTCAATAGAAGGGAGGGGAGATGAGACAAGCTCCAATATGAATAATAGACAAGCTGTAAAAGAGAAAAGTGGGAAAGGAGTAGAAACAATAGGGAGTATTAGATTTGTATTAATGAGAGGACAAAATAAAATAGAGACTAAGGTTGTGTTTGGATTGGAGAGAGGATTTGAGGGAGTGAATTTGTAGTGATTTGAGAGGAAAGTGTAAAGAAAGTGAGATTGTTTGGATTAGGGTATATTATAGTGGATTTGAGAGGAAAGTTTATTGAAGTTTGTGAATGATATGATGGTTGTAAGAATTTTATTTTTTTTAAATGTGTAAAATGTAAGTTTACAAATTTACCCTTTCTTTAAAAAATATTTAAATAATAAAATATGAGATAATTTTATGCTAATTTTAGTTAATTAAAATTTTATAAATACATATAAAAATTATTTTCATAAAATTAAATCAAATCAAAATTAAAATTAATTTTTATTATTGTTAATATTATTATTTAATAAATTTATTTTAATTATTATTAAGTATTAATTTATATTTATTTTTTATTATTATTTTATTTACTATTATTATTTATAATTTTTTATATATATTATTTTTATTTTAAATTTTAAAAATTAAGGGTAATTTAGACTTTTGCAATGATGTGATGTATTTTTCTTAAGGTTTCCTTGCCTTTCTTCGCTTGGCAGAGAAGATAGCTTTCATCTCTCTCCCTCCCTCAAATCATCGCCCTCTATTTTGTGCAATTGAATGGAAACAAACAAAAAAATCGGTGCATTTCAATCTGAGTGAACAGTATTCACTCAGATGCAAAGAGAGCATAAAGGACTAAAGAGGAAATTGTTAGAATTATAGGCCTTAAACAAGTGGGGGTGAATTGTTTATGAAAGATTTTCGCAAATATTGAAGGTACATTGAAAGACGGTGAGGAATCAACCAATTAGAAATCAAGTCAGTCAAGTTCAAAATTGTTTTTAATGTGATTGCAGAAAATCAACCGGTTGTTTTTTAAAATAAAGACTAAAGGACAAGAGAGGAAATTATTAGAATTATAGACCTTAAACAAGATGGGATGAATTGTTTATGAAAGATTTTCGCAAATATTGAAGGTAGATTGAAAGACAATGAGGAATCAACCAATTAGAAAACAATTCAGCCAAGTTCAAAACTGTTTTTGATGTGATTGCAGAAAATCAACCGGTTGTTTTTTGCGAAACAATGGTTGTTTATACCAGCAGTGTTAAAAACAAATCAAAAACAGTTTTAAAAGAGATAAGGGATAGAGAGATCAACACAGAGCAACCTCTTTCTCAAAAGGATTTGAAACAAACAACCTTGGGTAATTACTTTGAGTGGATTAACAAATTCAAACTACACAAGACACACACACAACCAGCCACAGGGTTTTCAAGCAATCCACTTGGATTTAGAGACATCAAAGCACCTTGTTCAACAAAAATCACACACATTATATATAAAAGATAATTTATTATAATTTCAGGCTTTCAACTTTATTCAGATTACAATTACTAAAATTAATTACTTAGAAGGTTCAGTTTGCATTTTTTGGTGACAACTATATAAGACTAAAATAACACATCTAATTTACATTAAGAAAGTAAGAAAAAAGGATGGAGTGTTGAGCTACACAAAGATCTAAAGCATACAACAAAAGCTGAAGAGGAACAAGCGAACAATCTGATTAAAAGAATCAAACAAGAAGCTTCCACTGAAGTAACCAACACAAAGACACTGACTGAATTTCGAGAAATGACTATCAGTATTTTCCAGAAATATATAAAGAATAAGGACTACGAGAATATACATTGTTGATATCATCATGAAAATGGGGTCTTCAGTTAAAGAAGAGTTTGGAGAAGAAATGTCAAGAAGACAAGTTACCCATTAAATAGACTCTAAAAAATATAGTAGAAAGTCCCCCACATGAGAAATATATCCTGAAACCAGGCATAGGTTAGAATAGACTGCTTGGATATTAAAATAAAGCTAACTTAGGTATCTATGAGTAAAATGGAGTCTTATCTCCATTTAGAGTAGATAGGATGTGGCTCCTTGTCCTATAAAAGGAGACCACACATGCCTTGTAAATCACCCATTAAATAGAAATCAAATTGAGTGCTTTGAAAGCATTTTTGTGTTTCTTTTGTGAGTGTTACTTGCTTAGTTGACTTGTCCATAGCGACCTTTCTTTTTCTTGCTTCTTGGAGCCACCAAGAACTGTGCCAAGGGACCTCCAAGGGTTGTGTACATTTGATGAGGTAATCATCACCCTACCTTATCCCTTTTCCATTCATCATATGCGTCTATCTTCCAAGTTTGTCCAAGAAAACCAAGAAACACCCAGCCAGAGCTTTAGCTATCCACCCTTAGACCACCCAAATCTCACTCATCATTCACCTAACCTAGCTTGTTGCAACCCTCTATACATCCACAACATAACCCCATTATTAGATTCCCAAAAAGACAACCAAGAACCACTCCTCTATGATACAGCTTCCGCAAATTTACACCAAGAACCCCTCCAAAATGCTAACCAAAACTCATCCTAAACAATAAAAAATAACTCTCTAAGCTAGCCTAGAAGCATACACCATCTTCCCTATTGCTAGCTGAAACCAAAACAAACAGTAAAGAACCTAGGAACCATCCAATAAACCATTTCTTGGAAGCTTGGTTAGTTGTAAGCTTTGTTTTATCTAGAAGCGTGACTGTAAGGTCCTCCTTTTTTAAGAAACCTCCAACTAGATTTCCATCAATTGTATAAATAAGGCAGCAATCTTATTGCTTGTTAATTATGTTGATTGACAAAAAAGAAAAATAGGTATAAACTCCATTCTCACAATGCATAGACACCTACGAGATCCTAATGCATTGAAGCCAGTAAAAGAAGTTCTATATCACAAAAACTTATTACCATTATACGTTTCAAAATGTACAGGGTGTAGTTAGAAGGACCGTTTTCACAATCAGAAGCAGTTGAGCTGCTGCTTGTATTTGTATCATCCCTGCTCCTTTTTGTAGCATTACTATCTTGATTACAACTCCAATGAAAAGCCAACCATACTTCACCAAATGATCCACGTCCAAAACTCTTCTTCAACACATACCTATACACAGAAACATAATTTGGCTTAATTGTTGGGCTAAAGGGAAACATTGCCAGACATCAAATTCATAAGAACACAATAAATGAATTATAATGGCCATTATGACAGTATACTGAAAAAAGTGAAAGGAAAATTTGTGAACATGCTTGAGTATAACTTAGAAGATTTAGTTATTAATAACAAGAATGATTACTGATAGGAAACCGATACACTGATTTATTATTGTGAAAAGAGTAAAAGATACAAGATGAATCTAAGACTCTCTTAGAATAAGACTATATAAAAAGCTCAGTTACAAGTTAGTTTTAACTTACTAACAGAACAGTTATATTAACGAACAGTACCACTGCTGTAACAGAAAACAACTGTCTAACTGAAACAACACAAAAAATCCAACAGTACCACTGCGGTAACAAAAAAACAACTGTGTCTAACTGAAACAACAACACTATCGTACCCAATACAAGTCAAACAGATCACAATTACACACAACAAAAAACAACTATTATTTTCAGCAAATCAATAAACATCAGAACTGATTGAACTGTTTGGAAATATGATTCTTAGTATTTGGGGTTACGCCTAATTCAACCTCACAACTAGTTTGTAAGACAAGATCTGCACCTCACTGTGGGATCTCTAACACATCCCCTCACATCGAGGAATGAATATAGTGTGGGTGTGGGACTCAATGAACTTGACCATGATAGGCTCTAATACCATCTACAAATTTCTAATACCATGCTTGAGATGTGCCTAGGTTGTTGGAGATCTCATGTCAACTAGGACTTAGTTGCAAGCCTGATTTTGATTATCTATGAAGACTATTGAATGTAGGTTAATGTGTATGGGTAGATAGTATCCAGGCATAAATAGGTAATGTCAGTTAAACAACCAACTAGATTGTACCCCAATACTGCCTCATTTCCCAAATTTTTATAGAATATGTATGTTCTCTATTGATGACCAAGGTTTGGTAATGTCTGTTAAAAGACCAACTACCCCAATACTGCCTCATTTCCCAATTTTTTATAGAATATGTATTTTCTCTATTGATGACCAAGGCGAGGTTTGCATCCCACTCCTAGTGAATGTGGATCTCCAACAATAATAAACATTAAATGCTCCTGTTTCCAACACTGACCCTCCATATAAGATTAAAGCCAAGGGAATTCCAAAATTTTATGAATTAAAAAAGTGAACTTTTCACAAGACTAGGAATTATATGGTCCTCTAGATTAATGAACCTACAGGAATTCAAAGCAGATAAATTTACCTCAAATCAGGCATTGAATAATCCGAAGACCCATTACTGGAATCCGTATCATGTAAAGGAATTGATTCAAGAAGACCAATGAAACTAGCAAAACCTTCAGGATTTATGCATCGGTCTTCAGCTTCATTAAGAGTTGGACCAAGGTGAAAGCAAAAGTTTTGGTTATTGTATAAATTTACAAGACCACCTGAAGCTGAAAAGGGACCAGCCAAAGCACTTGATTGTCAGTAGATAAACTAAAATTTAACTATAAACAAATGCAACATAATGACAAAAGTTAAGAATAACCTCTAAATCACCAAGATTATGTAACTAGATAATAGACATCTTTGCTTACTAGCATGACAAAGGGCATTTGGTAGAGGAGGAGGTAGTTCATACAAATAGTCATCCCAGTCAGTTTTTTTGGCAATCTGCTTGGAGTCCTCTGGTTCATCAAGATTTTCGGATAAATAGAAACAGCCAAAATCACCATCTTTTACTTCAACCTGTCATAAAATAAATCCTGATGTATTCAATCATTTGGATTGATTTTGACATGATGTTTTTTGTTTTAAAATGAACTAATGATTTATATCGGAAAGCTGCCTTAATTATGGTCAACCTTGGCCCACCTTAATTATGACCTCTTTAGTCTCAAGGATGATCCCCATCGCTTTAAGATATAGCTTAGAAAGCTTGGACAGTGATCACCTTACAAACTAGTTTTGAGGGGTTTTAAATTGGCTCTAAACCAAATTTTGAATTTTTTTTAATACCTATCATAGATCCATTATCAGGCTAATTGCAAAGTCATGCTCTAGGCTAGTAGCCCTAGGCATGAAGGGGAGTTTTGCAAAAATTGTGGTCAACCAAAACCTGCTTATATAGCCTCACATTAACTATAAATATGACATAAATAGTGTTTTACACAGTAAACTAGTTTTATGGGGTTGAGTTAGACCTTAAACCCAAATTAGAAAAATGTATTAAGATACTGGAAATATATGGGTTAAATAGAACGTTCTAACATGACAAGTCAATTTTGTAAGATTAAATTAGGCTTCACGCCCAAATTCTAAAACTTTATTAAGATACTAAAACAGTAGATCTAGAAGGATGAAAACTTACTCTCGATATGCATTTCAATTCTAAGGATCAAACTTAAAAAGCAAAAAAAAATGGTAATGTATTTAACTAGTATCAGCCTTGTGCGACTGTGTGAGAGATAATATAGCAGATCTCACCACCAAGAGTGAGAAATTGATAAATCAACTTATGTCAATAGAAACTCTAGTCTCATAGAAGGGTGCAGTCTTATATCCTCCTCACCCCAAGTAAAATACTCTCAATTAACCAAAAATGTATTACGCCTCCCTTTTAGTTGCGATTTTTCCCATCTGTTTGCACTACAGCATTGGTGATCAGATCGGTGAGGTGACTAGGCAAGAAGATAGACTATTCAAGTCCCTCAAAGAAAAAAATATGGCTGAAATTCCAAGAAATCCAGTAAAGCAGGTTGGTCCTCTTCATTCAATTCAAAATATAAAAACATTTCCAAGTTTAACACCAAGTTTCCCCCTCCAACAACAATATCACAAAATAACAGCTCCACAACTTACTCAATCACATTTTAAGAAGCACAGCATAAGAATCTTCAAACTTTGACAAACATCACGATTATATAAATTGAAAATTCTATCAGTCGTTTTAGAATAATCAATTAATTTCATTAGGGCAAAATTTATGAGAAAACCAGACAAAACATGGAAGAAATTGACAATAATAAATTCCCATGCTTTTGGCCATACCAATATTCGCTTAAACTTGGTATCTACCAGATGAGGGTGCTCCAAGTGCATAAGATCAGACGAGATGCCATTAACTGAGGATATTCCAAAATAATAAATTAGTCAAAGCTACATATAAGAACAACCAAATTAAATAACTTCGCCAACTGTTTAAGTTATCAGTGTAGAACATACTATGAAATTGCAAATTTGATTTTCTCCATTGAAATTATTTATGACACAAGCATTTGTTGCATACTACAAATGCACATCAAATGTATTAATTGGGAAAAGGTTTACTTTGTAAAACTTCATCTACAATTTAGTGCAAGCAAATATAGCCAATACAAGCTTTATGTGTGTAACTTTATATGCTATTGTATGCCACTCACTTTTTTGCAGGCCCCATCTGTTTATTTCCTTTCATTCCAATTTTTTCCCCAACAAATAGTGGAAAATGCAGTTTTCCTTCCTACTTTTCTCACCCAAAGCATTCATTAAACCCTAAACCCACATAATATATACCTGATGAGCTTTTGAAGGAAGTTTCCTGCAAACCAAATAAAGGGAAACCTGCATCACTCTTTCCAATATAACTTCCCCTAAGTGAGTTTGCAGAGGATTTGACAGAATCCAGAGGAATGACGATGGCTGCCACATTGTCCATACTGCCCTTTTTGAAGGCATTATTAACAATTAAATCTGCCAACGAGTAGGAAGAATGGGTACACTCTGATCTCATGTTACTGTAACGGTGCACATCCCACAACAAATCACAAACTTCCTGCAAGCTCATCTTCTCAAATACACCATCTGATGCTACCACCAAATAGCTATCATTAGTAGTCAGAGGCTGCCAATCAGTCACTTCTGGTGCAGATATAACACCATAACTGTTGACAGTTCATTATAAGAAATGCATTATTAGTCCACATAAAAATTTTAGACTATGAAAAAACAGTCATCCTGAAATCTCAAGTATCACACAAGAACCTTAGACTTGAAGCCTATAAACAGCATGGGGTCACCCCTACTTGCTAAAATTCGGTTTTTAAGTTTTAATCCAGAAAAAAGAGCTGGTTTAAATGTTATATTCATAATATGAACTATATTTGTAATTTCAACAAGTTTTATGTTGGCCGTGGATGGCCTAGTACCATGGTCCCCCACCTTCACCTAAGCTTCAGACTGGCTACGAAACCATATGCAAAGTTATTTCCACAATATGAACCATCAAACAAAAATCATTTGCACATGATACAAAACTGCTAATATAGACATGCTTTAGCTGTAAGCTTGGGCTATATAAAGAATTTGCACCGAACCTACCTTTTAAAGGGTACATCACCAATAGCCCGTGTAATAGCCAGCTGACCATTTATGCGAGGCACCCCACCCCAATTTTGAACCTGACCACCAGCTGTTTCCACCCGATTTCTTTCATCATCTCGGTCTGGATGATGATCACTTGTCAATTCCTTTACAGCAAAATGAGTGAGACCATGGGATGAAGCCAGTTTGTACTTTTCACGATCCCACACAGAAACAGAACCGTCATGCTCTTTCTGTCTATATAGCTTTAATAATAAGTCTACAAATCACAAGGAACAATAATTAAAAACCTTTTAGTCATATTTCATCAAAATGAAAAGTAAGCTTGTTGCCCTGTAACAACCAAAAAGTGCAAAAGAATAATATATAATATTTCAATTATGGCATTATAAGTTTGTACCTTAAACATTGAAAGTTTAATTACATTTCATAATATTTCTCACCTTTAGCCTCTCTGGGAGACTGAAAATTTTCAGAGCACAAGATGGCCTTAGAGTCTCCAATATTGGCAACCAAAATTTTATCATCCGCTACCAAAACAATGGTAGCTGTTGATCCAGAGTGAAGATTATTTCTAGAGGCCTCCTTCATAGTTCAAGTTCAAGATGTCAATACAACAAGTACAAGAAAGTATGGTATAAAGCTTTGCAAAAATGAGCAGAAAGTCGAACTTACCTCAGAAAATTTAGCATCAATGTCGTGGACTGCTCTCAATAACGCTTCCTTCAAAATTTCCAAGTGAAAAGAAACATCAGAATTTGGAGAAAATGTATTCTGCAACCTGGAAAATTGTACCTAGTTGAGATTGCCATACAAATCAGAAACAAAAGGTAGGTAGAATTTTAAATGCGATTAGGAACACATAGTTTACTTGCTTGTAAACCAAGGAAACAACTCTAACGCCAAACCAAAAGTTAGAAGAGAATAATACTGACTGGTGACTAAATTAGACATTCAGAATATCCACAAGAATATTGCTATTTCAGTTTTAATAACTTGAAACAATTGATATAAGAAAAAATTAAAAACAAGAGATATAAAGCACCTTTCGAAATGCAGTTCATGCCATTCCGAACCTATAATCTCCTTCCATCTATGCAGTAAGTTTGCATGATCACGGTCTCTCTTGTGAAGCAATGTTTCTGTTGACGTCTTCGAAATAACAGAAAAGGCGGAATCGAGGAGAAAATAAGTATGCAGAACAAAATACTCCAACAAAAGTGTCGACGCCATCTCGCTAGCTTCTGCACCGTTATGACCGTCAAAAACGGCCACAATGCCAACCGCAACCTCCTTGATCCCGTTCTCACCTGTTCCGCGAGAAATAAAAATTACGACAAATGCTTCAGAGAAGCTTCTGGAACACAAACCAGATAATCGAGAGAGGGTGGTTAGGATAGCGTACCGGGAAAGGGAATGCGAACATCGAGGACGCAGAGAGCGCGATCCTCTTGAGAGTTTCTGCGGCCTTGGAGCATCGCAATCTGGCAACGCGCGGTGGTTTGGGGAGGTGAATCATAGTCGGAGAGCTTCCAGCGGGGGCATTTTGGGGACTGAAACACCGCCGGAGCACCGCCGTTCTTGTAGACCGTCAAGCACGTGGACGACTCGGCGTGAACGAAAGGGATTGTGGCGCAAAGCAGAAACCCTAACGCGAATGATAGGTACTGTGACAGAGCCTTCGGAATCATGTCCGGTGATGATTGACGTGATAGACTGAAAGGTGCCGAGTGATGTTCATCGCAGTGCGGTAAACATACAGTTACACACCCTCCACCACGTGTTGCCAAACTGGAGAGTTTTCAAACAACTGTTTCGTTTAGATTGTCCGAAACCACCACTGTTTCATCTTTTAACATTATCTTATTTTATCATTTACATAAAAAAATTGAATGCATTACATTTAAATTGTTCTTTTTTCAAAATTATTTAATTTTTTAAATATTTTATTTAAGAAAAATAATTGAAGTTTTTAACATTTTAATTTTATTATTTAAACACAATATTTAATTATCATTAAATAAAAAACTACAACCAAAATAACATTAATGACATCTATTTAAAAATAATTCATTTGACATTAAAAAGATCACAATAAACTTGATCCGAAAAATTTTTAGTCCCTCTACTTATAATAAATTTACCACCGTTAATCTAGAAAACTTAAAGAAACATGGATAAATAATTTTCGTCTATATTAACCGATAAATAATTTTAATAATGAAAATCATAAAATAATTTTATCAACATCTACTAAATAACCTCTACTTATATCCAAAAAATAGTTTACTTGAAGTCTATGAAAAAATTTAGTTGATATTAACAAAAAAAATGGTTTAGTCAACATTTTTTGAGAAAATAATAATTAATGCTAGTTTTAAAATAACCCTACATGTATATTTACGTTAGTCGAAAAATAACGTCAACTTATATCAACTCATTTTATTAATATTTCTAATTTTCATAAAAAAAGAACACGCACTTTCTGCTAGTAAATTATAAATTTAATGATTAATTTATTAGATTATATAACAAATTTTATTTATCACTTTCTTTTACACATTCAAATTTTAAATTAAATTTTTTGTCCAACCATTAACTAAATTCTGTCAGTTTACACATAAAAAATATTTACCTAACTTTTATATAAAAAACAATAAAAAAATTAATTTTAATTGCTAAAAAAATAATATTTGAATATATAAAAAATGACGTGAATTGAAACATTCATTAAATTTTATAAATATTTAAATTTGAAAAGATTAAAAATATATTTTATATTTTAAACATAAATAATAATAGTATTAAATATTGTAAGAATTGAGTTATTTTACATTTAAAACAAGAGTATAAGCCTAAATATTTTATGGATTAAATAAAATAAAAAAATAACCATTCAAACTTTATATTATGAAAATAATTATTTCTCTAAAATATTTTTTTCTTTCTTCTCTATATTTCATTATTAATTGTTTATCCTTTGTAAGAGAAATTTTCTATAGTAATATGTTAATGTGGAAATTGGATTGAAGTTCCAATTAGCTGGAAGGATTTTGACAGGAGAGTTAAGGTTGCATGAATAAAATAATAACTCAAAAGATATATTATAACATATAATTATTACAATACAAGTTCTATCGATCTTTATATGGACTTAGAGTTTTTTAAAATATTTCTATTACAAGATTATGACTTATAGAAATACACTTATTAACAATATAAAGTTTAAAACAACATCCTAAAGTACTCAAGAACCTCCGACACTTGTACGATTATCTACTCGTGTACGTAGTACAGTCAACGCACAACCAGAAAAGTAAGGATAAGCTAGTGAAATAAAGTTTTACAATATACACAATTAAATCAAAAGAGAAAACCAAATTGCATAGATTAATTTCTCAATTTTTCAATTTTCTTCAGATCCCAACATAAAACAATCACATAGATCTCACATGGATCTACACATCCAAGATATTCAACAAACAGAATAACAACTGACGTCTTCCGAAAGACCCGTATTAAGTAAGTCCTACCTAAGATTAACACCTGATCCAAAGATTATCAACGAATCCAAGAGAAAGGATCAGGATAAGTTAAGTTCAATACAACCCAAGTCGTGCATCTCATATGTCATGTTGTGCATGAACTCCATCATCAGTTTCTCACCACCTTATATCTTAGTCTATGTGACTTAGATCATCAGTGAAGCTCGGAGATCTCTGTTACCACATAAGCATCAATATTTAATACACAAACAAACATTAGTTCATACGTTATCCCAAATGTATGAATTCAATTTCATACCATTTTCATCATACAATATCATTCAAAATGCGATCCACAACATTCAAAAGTCTAATTAACATAAAAATATACTACATACCAAACCATCAAAATCTAATATTTCTACAAGTTTAAATTTAAATAATATATAAACAAACAACACAATATATAAACTCACAACATCCCTGCAAGAGAAATTGAATATTGGGAGCACGTCCCCTCCACATCTAGATCTTCTAGCATATGGTGCTATTCAAATTAAAGTTAGCTTCTTTTACCTTAATTGCTTGCTTTACAAGCAACCTCTAGAATTTTATTCCCTAAGTCTTGATAAGCTTCAAGATATAAGGGTCTAATGCAAGTTATCCAAACATAACATAAATTCAGCATATAATAGAATAAGTTGAGAGGATTACTCTTCTCAATTGACCCACCAAGATTGATGACTAAATCCTAAGGAAAAATAGATAATAAATGATCTTTAGAATAAAAATGAACTTACTCTGTTTGAAAATTTAATTTGATAGAAATGTTCCTTGACTCCTCACCTACTAACATGGAGCAATTAGATTCTAAAAAGATGATGTATGGAGTGATAAATGAAGAGAGGAGGGAGAGGGTTGGAGAGATTGATAGAGAAAGAAAAGGAGGTATGTTGGGGGGTTTGTGATTTTTATTTCTTTTATTTTTTACGCTATTACTTCTAATTAATGTTATGTTGGCATAATTGAGTTATGAAATTCTTAATTAGTTTTAAAGTAGTTCATTGATATTTAATTGTAAAAAAGTAAGTTATGTGGTGGGGGTAAAAGTGTGGTTCATTGATGTTTCAATTAGTTGGAAGGATTTTGGTATCAAAGATAGGGTTGTATGTATAAAATAATAACTCATATATTACTTTTGGTTAATGTTATTCTTCCATAATTAGGTTATGAAGTTCTTCCTTTTAATTAGTTTTAAAATTAGTTTATTGATGTTTATTTGTAACAAAGTAAATTATGGGATGGAGTAAAAATATAATGATTACTAATAATTTGAATAATTCGATTGTATGTATGACTATACCATTTTAGATATATTTGAATAATGTCATTTATTGTAAATGATTTAATAATAGTGTATTATGCATTGAAGTAAAAATTCATTAAGAAAGAATGTTATTTTGTTTTGAGAATTTTAAATTAATTAGATTGCTAATAAATGTGGAAATAGATTTATCCTCATTAACACTGTGTTTTGTTTCTAAGTGTGTGTCCAATGAGGAGGGAGGAAGGGTGTTTCTAGTGTTTGTTTAAGTAGTTTCGAGAGTAAAGGAGTGGATGAGAGTATTTTTTTATTTTTCACACAAATGAAGAGATTGGTACTCAGATTCCAGTTAGGATTATTGGATTTTACCCAAATATCATTGTGTATAAATTTTCAAAACATAATTATATATGTAATATACCAAATTAAATATTAGATAAATTTATTTAACAAATTTAAAAATATCTAATTATACTATTAATAACAACATATAATTATAAATAATAAAAATAATAATTATAATATAAAAAAACATATATAGTTATATATAGAAAAAACAAATGTATATAATAATAAATATTATTTTCATAAATTTTAATATATTTAATAAATTTATTTCAATTACACAAACTATTTTTTTTAATTTTTTATTACAAAATACAAGTAATTATGGATTTTATTTATTAGAAAAATTTAATTAACTTAAACCTAAAAAAATAATATCACAATTCATTATTCAAATATTTTTTAATAACAATGGTATATTTGTAAACTTACATTTTACACCTTTAAAATAATTTTTAAATTTCTTCCCATCTATCACATCGCTCACAAATTTCAATAAATCATTCTCACAAATCTACTATATCATTCCTTAATCTAAACAATCTTATACATTCTCTCTAATCTTCACAAATCCACTCCCTCCTCTCCCCACAAATCCACTCTTCAATCTAAACACAACCTAAAGTTTATCAATTGAATAGATAATTATATATAGTTATTAGAATTATATTATATATTAAAAGGTAAAAAAAATAAGAAGCATTTTAGGAATACTCCCTCCAATCCTATTATATCTACGTAGTTGTGAACCTGAAATCTTACAAAGAGGGATGTTTATCACCCTACCACCAACTGATGACAAAACATAAAGTAGCTCCAAATACTGCTGTCCTAAACCAACATTCGAAAAACTACACCCCCCACCCCAAGAGCTTTATAACTTAAAGAACTTTTAAATACATCCCAAAAAACAATGCCCAATAGAAAACACCTATACATAAAACCCAACATAACCCAGTCACCATGCACTGAATTTCTAACCAGATACATAAGTAATTCTAAATTGAAAGTCCTTACATCCGTACCTAATACTTTTTAAACATTGATTCAGGAATTCATACACATCCATGCTTATTTGTGTCCATGTAAAAAACCTTCTCAACATCACATCCATGCTTATTTGTGTCCATGTAAAAAACCTTCTCAACATCTACCCTAGTATCCTTAAAAATTATGTTATTTCTATGATCCATATACTCCATACTATGTTAATACTATTCATCAACTCTTGTTTTTTTTCTATTTCCCGCAAGAATCTACTTCTCCTCCAAATAAACTGTACTACTCTTTCAGAATTCACTTCCTTTATTGTTTTGTTTTGAGACGTTAATACAAAAAGTATTAAAGTCATGTTTAGAAATAATGATTTTTTAGAAATAAAATCATACTACTCTTCCACGAATTTTCATCTATGTATTTTTTTCAAGTCCATCTATTTTGATAAATTTGGTGCAAAATTACACTTGTAAAGTTCTTACTTACAATGGTGTGCCACATAAGTAACGTTTATTCTCATCCACTTACTAGTCCTCTTCATGATCATCATTAATGGATAAAAGAGGTGTAATGGCATTGAAGAGAGGGTGCAGTAACGTGCAAATGTTTTGTCTCGGACAGGACAGCAGGGCCCAACCAGGAAAACCACATCTAAGAGAACAGGAAATTATCGTTAACAAGACAAGGAGAACCAACTATAATTTTGTGTACCAAATTAAAACTACATATGAACAAAGAGAAAATAAAAAACCTAGTACATTCCAGAATGTTATAGAACTTTGATCTGATCAATAAAAGCATATGTCTATCGAATTGTTCATTATTATATGACCTTGAACCTAGCTAACCAATCATCCTTATCGTTTTAAGATTAAAGAAATGCAAGTTGCCTATGGTAGTGGTGGTTGGACTCCCAATCCAAGCTAAGATGCTTCTAGTATAACATGAATCAGAGTATGGACTGCATGCACTGTGCTGCCATATGCTTCTTTCTTCACCTCTTCACCTACATTAAGTATTGCTGTATTAATACGTCCCATATATATACTCATATGATTCAAAAAAAAGTATCAATTCAAAGATACATACATACATATATATATATATATATATATATATATATATATATATATATATAATCTGACCTGAGTTCATCATTTGTGTGATTGATTGTACGGAAATACTAACTAAAGTTTTTCGTCCCACGAAATCACGAATTAGTTTACCTCCTACCGACCAGGCATATACAGAAGTCTACTCTTTCTTTCTTCTACGTACTGTGCTAATAATTATTGTGATTTGTGGTTTTGAAAAAATGTATCACGATCTAACTAATCAAATATTTATTATCATATTATATGGTGAATGTTTCAACCAAGTCAAAATCCAAATCCAATCGCTTATGCTTGCTTCCAGAATTTTCCAAACCAGTGGCCCACCCACTTGTGCTATTTTATTGAATTGCTTCATGAAGAAGGCGTCAAGACAAATGAGCATCCTTCCAAGATATCTAGAACTTTCTAATGCATGATTTTTTATGGGTTTACTCCAAAATTTCTTCTATATACTCCCTCTTAGACGCTTCATTCTACAATTCAGTTATAGTCCTCTTGGTACGAGAGACAACCAACTCTTTCTAACTGCTTAAGGGTTAACCGAAAAACAAAATTTAATCATTCACTTCTTCTTGTTCATTCATAATCTTTCTCTTCAACCCCTTTTGATTATGCGCAGACTTTCTTCTTTATTATATATTTGTACTTTTTCTCCCTTTCCCTCCTCGTTATAGTTAGTCTCACTTCTTCCATGCTTCCCTTTTAATACTCATCAATTTTATATTCTATGGTTATGTGCAAATTTCCTTACTGCCCAAATTACCAATCTACATTAGAACCATAACTAACAAAACCAAGAAACCCATCAAGTTAATCAGAAAAATTGAAGAATGGATTATATGTATCCAGTGAAAGAAGAATACTTGGAATCATCAGCACCATCATCATCATCATATCAATTAGGTAGTGAGTATCCACCAAAGCCAATTGAGGGACTTCGTGACACCGGACCACCACCATTCCTCACCAAAACTTTTGATGTTGTGGATGACCCAGTTACCAACCACGTAATTTCTTGGAGCAGAGACGGCACAAGCTTTGTGGTCTGGGATCCACATGCCTTCTCTGCAAGTCTCCTTCCCAGATACTTCAAGCACAACAATTTCTCCAGCTTTGTCAGGCAACTAAACACTTACGTATGTATTATCTTATCACAATATCTCTTTAATTATTCTTTTCTTCAAATTGTAATACCTGTGTGGTTTAAGATTTTGCAACTCACAAAACCGGTTTTGTTTTTTATTTTGATGACGTATAAACCCCTTCTGTTTTGGTTTTGTAAAGTTTGTTGTATCTTGATTTCTCTAATTCTCCTCCTAAACAAAGTCACATGTTTCAATGGAAAATAACTCTTTAGACATTGTTGTTGAATGATTAAAGTAGTCTGTTACTGTAAATACAATTCCAATTTATTCTTTGTTTGTGACTTTGTTCAATTTTGATGGTTTGAAATATTGATCGTGGTGATTAATTTTACAGGGTTTTAGGAAAATTGATCCGGATAGATGGCAGTTTGCAAATGAAGGATTCATCAGAGGGCAGAAGCAATTGTTAAGAAGCATAAGGAGAAGGAAGGCACCTTCCCAACTAACGCAAGGTCACCACTGTGTTGAAGTTGGACGTTTTGAAATAGACAAAGAGGTTGATCGTTTGAAGCATGACAAGATAGTGTTGATGATGGAGCTTATGAATCTAAGACAGCAGCAGCAGAAAGCCAGAATGTACATTAAGGAGATGGAGCAAAGGTTACAAGTGACAGAAATCAAGCAGAAACATATGATGGCATTCTTATCTAGAGCCATAAAAAATCCTGCCTTCCTACACCAACTCCAACAGAAGGAGAACAGAAAGGATCTTGAAGAAGCTTTGACCAAAAAGAGAAGGCAAATTGAGCAAGGAGCTAGAGGTATTGGAGAATCAAGTAGTGGGGGTGAAGAAAGGAGCAGAGTTAAAGTTGAGGCCTTAGAATTTGGGGATTGTGATTGTGATCTTGGAGTGTCAGAGTTGGAAATGTTAGCTATGGAAATGCAGGGGTTTGGACAGGGTAGGATAGACCGGGAGGTAGAACCTGAGGCACTAGAATCACAAGAGAGACTGGATAGAGTACTTGATGAAGAGTTTTGGGAAGAACTACTGATCAGTGAGAAATTTGAGGGTCGATTAGACATTCCAACTACTGAAGATAATGATGAAGATGTTGTCAATATATTGGCGAATGAACTTGGTTGCTTGTATTCAAGTCATTAAGTGAACCACTGAATCATTTAACCTTTTCATTTTGTTCACTAGGTTCAAGACTTCAACTCTTACCAAAGTCCAGTATAAAGAAAGCGCATATGATGGAGCATAATTGGCAAGACAGTAAATTACAAGAAGGGAGTGTTTCTAATTCTAACTTCATTATATGTCCTTTTGTACCACTTGGTAAAACCCCAAATTCTCACATCTCTCATTGTCATTGTTTGATGAGGTAGGTTGCTTGATGGCGCTTGGACAAGAGTCTTTGGTAGTGATAGCAGTCACTATATATATACCCAAAGGTTCAGTTTTTTAAACCCCTTTCAGACACTATATATGTGTCAACCCAGATATGTCATTGCTTGTTGTAATTTGTTTATCACCTCAATGAATGTAGATTAATCAGAAGATGTATAATGGACAAGAGTAGCTCTTCTCCAACAATAGTAACTGAAGATCAAGAAGCAGGTTAAGGTTGTCGCTTTGATTTTATTTCCCCTCCTAAATTTTTGTGTGTATATCCTTGGAGAGGAAACACGTAATGGATGATGTCACTCATGTACTATCTACTTAGGTTTCATCATCATCATCACATGTTCATGGTTTATTTTTCGTAAAAAGATCGTTTGCAGTCTTCAAGATGAGTAGTGTCAAACATGTTCAGTGTCTGATCACATTATAAGAGGATTCTTCTTTTCTTTCTTTTGTTGTCGACCCGTATAGGGTGTGCATAACCATAGAATACTAGAACAGGCTTGCAAGAGTAGAATGATAACCTTAAGAAACAAAATTCTCTTACTCTTCTGGCTGAGTGCCTCGTGTCGGTGTGACTGTGGGGCTATGTTACAGCAGCGTGTCTGGTTATTAGCTGATTTAACATTTGAGATTTCTAGCTTCAATGATGAGAAAAAAATAAGTAAAAATTAATATCTTAAAGGTGCTTTTGGTTTTTGCTGACGTTCACAATTAGCAAATTACCATCAGAAGACTATATAGTTCACATCTTATCAAAATAAATCGAATTTGAAGCATGCATTTGATATCTGAATTATTTGGCTATCATATTCAATAGTTATAGTCCTATGCATACAAAACTGTAATAAATTATACAAATATGCAAATGATATAATTTTAGGAACTCCATCCTAAAATTAGCTTCAACTCGACCTGTTTGCATTGAGAAAATAACTATTTCTTTTTGTTCTTGTCAAAATTTAAAGAGAAACACATTTTTTTTTGAAAAATATTTTACTTTTGTTATTGTTAGAAACATTTTTATGTCATTATTTATTGTTAAAGAAAATGTTCAATATGGGTGTGACTGCATTTGTGAAAAAAAGGTGTTGTGATGACGAGATGTTTTATTTATTGAATAATTCAAATAAAATGACTAGGTGTATTACCTACTTAATAATGTGTATTATCAATTGAATAATTTGTATGTATAATTAGGGGCATTAATTATGACTATAATATACATATGATTAGGTGCATTATTATTATAAATTATTATTTTACTTTTTTTTATTAATATTATTTTTATTTTTATTAATAATAAGAATAATATTGAGAATATTAATAATAATAATTATTATAACAACATAAAAAATTATCTACTAAACAATCCGTATGTAATAATGACTAAGTATTATTTATGAATATAATTCGTGAAAAATATCCAAATGTAATAATGAATTTTAGATATGTATCTATATAAAAAGTTGAGGTAAATTTGATTTTTTTTTTATAGGAAATGACTTGTATGTGTAACATCCAAGTTGAATTGTAATAGTTATTTTACATAGTATATTATTGAAAATCTAGTTTTTCTTTTCTTAAATACCAAAACAGAGAGATGTTAACAACAATAATTTTGTCTAAGATGGGATACCTACATGGCTGATTTTTCCATCATATGGTTTTTTACCACTGTTCAATTCGCAAAGATCTTCATAAAGCAGGAGGAAAAATAAAATGAGGTTTTACTCTTCAAGTTAATCATTCGAAATCTCCAAACAGCAACTTAAAAGGATATTACAAAATTATTATTACATTCTTTTGAGAGTATTTTGAGAATTAATATAGTGCATGTTTATGAATATTGAAAATAATAAAAATGAAAACATTATAGAAAAAAATTGTCAAATATTCTTAATGTCTAGAAATTATATATTTTCTAAATTTTAAAATTCAGTAAGAGAATAATCAAATGATGAGTTTAAGAGCTTTTCTGCAACGACAAGTGTTACAGTTCAATACATTAGTGAAATATTATTTCTCGATTCTCCTTAATGGGTTATTGGTGGATGTATGTTTTTCCCAATTATTACGTTCCAATTCCAAATTAGAAAAGAACTGTGCTAAATATCTAGAAGTTTATTTCATGCATTATTCAACATTTATTATTACTGAAAGTTCAATTTTTTGAGTTAGTTAAGGAGTCAAAGAGATCTATTGCTTAAGGAGTCAAAGATGTCATGCCAACTAGTTAGGACTATATTGGATTATGTGTGACAAATAGTATGAAGCACAATTCATATTTCATTAATTAAATTACTATTTCCCCCCTTGAATATTCAGCCGATAATGTTGAAAAAGATAACAAAACCAAGCTATTCACTCAAGGTTTATTCTCCACATTTGTTTTATAGACACATTTATTTTTATTGGAACATCATGTGACCTTCACTTTGTTCCCACTTTCAATTATCCTTCTCTGATTTCCCCTTTTGCCAACATTTTATAGGACATTGAAGAAGGCCACTAAACTTGGGACGGCCTTAGAACTTGGGACCCATAACCCCAATACTCAATCATCCATAGAAACGATGAGGCCTTGCCAATTACTTCCTGCACCATATCACTACATCCGATTTCAGTGTGAAACAACGAAAATACATTTTGGATCTCTTTTACCGGAATATTTTTCTAGAATTTGTTATATGGAACGAATTTTTTGTATTGTGGAATTGTATAAGATTTTTTATTTTTGGCTTCTATTCTGAATTTTTATTTTTGGAACACAATAATCTATTTCCGACTTGCTTTTCCAAAATGTATTATTTCTAATTTTAAATTTTCATTCTAGAATGAATGATATTTTCAGAAATTTAAAAGTGTGTACATGCATGTTCAAAAAGATTGGGTGTAGGAAGAATTTACCCTAAACCTTTTGTAACTATTGACCAATTGGGCCTCTTGAATGTCCTCACTTAGCCTCTATGGTCACGGTTGTTTCTTCTTGCACTTCCATAACTTTTTCTCGCACCTTATATATGAGAGGCTAAATGATTGTTTTATCCTTAAAATATATATTTTGAATTGTAGAATTTATAATAAATCTAGAAATACCTTCCACATCCTACTATTTAAAATGTATTTTTTTTTATTTTATACATCCTACAATTTGAAATATATTTTTTATTTACACATTCGGATTGTTCGAAAGGTATTTTTAGATTAAAAATGCCTTATGAATTCTTAAATGTTTATTTTAAAAAAAAAAACCATTAAATGTTAGAATTTAGAATGTATTTTCAGATTTAAAAATACTTTTCAAATTATATAATCCATATATTTTTTTTAATTTACATGAATGGTACAATTCGAAATTATTTTTAAATTTGGAAATACTTTGAAATTTTATAATTCAAAATAATTTTTTTCATTAAAAAATAATACATTCTGGATTATAATATGAATTTTTTTCTAGATAATCTATTTTAAAATGAAAAATATCAATGAAATAAAAAGTATTTTAAAAAGTATAAGATGAGGAATAAAAGCTGATGACAGTGAAGGAAGCAATATAACCCATAACCCAGGATAACTCAAAACATATCTTCTTCAATATCTTCGTCTATATCTTCTGTATATAAAACAATAAAGTCTTCACTGGTAAGTGTCAACACTTTCTCTATTTTTTTTTCTCCGTAGAATATTTTTTCTTCCTTTCAGCGTAAAAGCTTCCATATTTAAATTTAAACTATGTCACTTTGTTGTTATCAGAATGTACTACGAAACTAAAAGTTTGACTTGACGTGTTTAAGTGTTGTTTCTTTTCTCTAAATTGAAAATTAAATAATGTGATCATTTTTTTTCTTTTCTTTCTTCCATTTCAAATTTCTTAAAAGATATTTATGTCGCGACACATGTTATTTCTCTCATTGTAAATTATCCTACCTACATGACACTCTAAATTTATTGGGTGATGAAACAAAAATTGAAGCAAAATCTCTTGCATTGTTCTCGTCCAAATCTGTCTCTTGAAGATTTTTTTTTCAATATTAATATTAGTTTTAATAGAGGTTTATTAAATAAAATTTCAATCGTTCTTTGTTTTTATGTTTTATATTGTTTGTAAAGGCTTATTTAGTTATAACTGATTAATTCTACAAAAGGATTTTTTATATGTAGTTTTAGAATAGGTTTGTAAAATTTCAATTTGAGAATAGATTTGTTTGATTCAAAGGTTTGCCAATAAAGTCATAGAAAAATGTCTTTATTTTGGTCCAAAATAAGCAAGGAGAGAACATGAATGTTCAAGTGGTGCTCACAAGTAAAAATGTTATAAATGTATCCTTTTAGCGTTGATACTTCTCTCTTTATTTAAGAGAGTTTACCCTCAGTTGCATTGCATCACAACTTATAAAAGAATATTGACTTTCTTTGTGAATTTGTGAGAGTTTTGGCTATTTAAGAGTGTGACTTTATATTTCCAAGTCTTATCTTATAACTATTAAGAATTCAAGTGATGATTCTTTCTCACAATTATCTTGAGTCCAATTTAGGTAACATGTTCTTCTTTTCTTATTCCATGTTTTTCATTTATTTGTTTACATTTTAAGCACCTTTATTCTTCTTATGTTATTATGTTGTTTGCATATCCTTACATTCTAGAATAAATGACTCAAATCTTAAATATGAGTATTGTATCTTACAAAATAAAGAGAAATTGTATTCCTTTTGTTGTGATTTTAAAAGAAGTTGACTTAACTGATTTGCATCCATTGTTGTAACATTCATAAACTCTCACATCTAAAAACTAATATAATATGTATGTAATATCTAATTAACATATAAACATATACAAATGTATATAAATATCTCAAAATACATCCCTCTTCATAGAAATTTTAATATATACATATAAGCTCAAAAACAAAAACATTCAAAATAAAAATATCACATCCTCCAATTGTTCATTGATGAGCTCTATCACCTGTAATATCATATGCTCTCGTGGAAATACACCATCATCACAAATAAAGAAAACAAAACATAAGAAGCAATATGAAAAGCTAGCTATAAAAAAAATTCTATATAATTTCAACTTCAATTAACAAGCATAAATTCGTCAATTCTTATACATTTTCACAAAATCATCAAGTGTCTCTCATAATTCATTATTCACATTTCTTATGTCAGACTTCTAATGACCCACATACTCAAACATTTGACTCTACTTTTGAAAGACTCGTACATTGACTTAGACACATAGATCTACACATGTCATACTACATCAATGTGAATCCACACAGTTATGTGCATAAAAAAATCTCAATATCTCAAATCATCGCATATGATAGGGTTAATCCATATGAATATGAAAGATCAAGTTCTTTTTCACACCTTGAACAGAATCACATGAACCTCCTTCGACTCTCACCACCTTAATAACTTCATCTATATGTGATTTTATTATATTAGTAGAGTCATACATCCTTCTAGATGCACCACTAGTCAATGCACATCTTAATAATCTCAACATATATATATTTTTTTTTTCTGAAAATACTATGTCTCGATTTTAACTTAATAATCCAGATCTCAAATTATACAAAGTTCCATTTAATCATACCAAAACATAGAAAACAAAAAAACAAAACAAAAATTACATAAAAATTAAAGGATTTTTAATTAAATATATAATTAAAACTCTTATAAAAATTAATTAAAATCAATAAAAAAATAATAAAACAAAAACACATAAGCAAATCTTAAAATTTAAGTTTTTTTTAGCTTGAGTGAAAATGGACCTTGCTTGAGCAAAAATCTACCCGATAGCACCCCAAAATCCATCCCATTTATGCTTGAGTGAGATTCCCTCTCGCTCGGGCAACAATGGGTCTCGCTTGAGTGAGATTCCTTCTCGCTTAGAAGAAAACGGACCCGAGAGCATCCCATTTTTTACCCCATTTTCACTTGAGCGATAATGAGTCTGGAACTCAATGTCTCAGGCTAGCTTGAGCGAGAATAATTCGCCTAAGCGGAAGTACCTCACTTGAGCAAGATATGCATATTAAAACTACATAAAACTGTTAAAATTGAAGCTTTTCAACAAATTTTTTCATATTCAAACATATTAAACTAAACATAACAACAGTTCCATGCTTAGAGCTAGATAATAATTCTAATAAAGCTAATAATGTGTCAATTTGTAATATCATCTATATATTCAACATCTCTACTTCAAAATCAATAACCAATACTCACAATTTCTTAACTTTAATTATATCACAAAACAATTCAAGTCCTTTATACTATCATTCAAACACTTCCAATATCAATAAAAACATTCAATAACTATATTCACATCACAATTAACATAAAATCTAATATTTGATAATCTCAAATAAAAATACATTAAATCATCCATTCAATCATTCCAACATTTAATTTCAAATAATATACTATTTTATTGAGAAACAATCAATCCTACAAACAATTTTGAAACTGGTGTCACGTCACTGTCACATATAGATCTTCTAACTTATTGTTTTATTGTAAATTTAAACTAATTACCCTTATCTGAGTTTGACCAGTTGTTCATTAAGAGTTCTAACTCCTACAATGTCCAAGTAAAAGTTAACCTGGACCACAAAGTCCTAATAAAAAATCTAACTATATCACTAAGACTCCGAGCTAACATACACTAATCCTAAAACTAAAATTAATTTCTATTTAATATTTTTTATAATGTTAAATTCACATCCTCGAGTAACTTAAATAAATAGTCAGAACAAAATGTAATTGTTCGTATTAAATTACTAATATATATATTATGAATATAAATTTAAAAAATAATTAAAAATAATATATATATATATATATATATTTTGTCCAAACTAATTTTATAAAATAAAAATATAGATTGTAATTTATTTTTAAAATATTATTATATATGTTATAAATATAAATTTATAAAATGACTAAAACTACAATATATATATATATATATTATTCAAAGTAATTTTTTAAAATATTATTCTTGTGAATATGTGTAAAAGGTGATGACTAGTCAAGAGCCAATTATTGGCATGAGAGAGTTGTCCCTTGTTTTCCTCCTTTTATCTTCATTCTTATCCTTGTATCCTTGTTCTCTTCATGCTAAGTGTACCTTTTTATTTTTATTATTTTGGCTTCCTTTTTTCCTTTTTTCTTAATTACCCCTTTATGTCCTCACCCTTCTTAACAGTTTTAATTAAAGAAATTAAAGTGAATGATAATTTTCAGTGATAAATAACTTTAATAAAGTGCGAGAGAAAAATATATATAAAAGCTGAAAATTAAAATTTACTCCTTATATGACTAGTTATTAAAAAAAATTATTAAATGGAATGGAGTGATTAGCTCCTCTCACTAATCTTCTGGTAAAGGACAATATTTTTAGGAGAAAAAAAATATGAATTATTTGTTATAAGTTAAAGTTATAATTTATGTGTAAGATCAAAATAAGGATTGAAAAAAGCTAAAAAAATAGAGCTTTTATAAACTAATTTATATATAAACTAACTTTAACTTTATTTTATTCTTTTATGTTCTTATTTCCTTAAAATTTTTACCTATAATCCAAATCATCTTTAACTATCAATGCTGAGAACGAATATCTTTCAAATTTGTTTTATAAAATTCAACCTCATTGATATACACTACAAGAAAAACGCGAATTACATACAGATTATTACATACGGATCAAAATCCATATGTAAAATCAATATTACGTACGGATTTTTGCATACGGATAAGCCAGGTTCCTTCAGCAACCAAAGAAAATTTAACCACTACATCAAACAAATTCTTTAGTTTTATTATGATTTTTATTATAGTTATTATTATTAATAATATTAATAATATTAATAATACTAACAATATTAATAATACTAACAATATTAATAATACTAACAATATTAATAATACTAACAATATTAACATATGAATCACATTTAATTTATCTATAATCTACTT
>Ga0123342_1000297_pt1 | contig 73781 bp, 30 predicted proteins | sample Turbeawhitnodule_FD_89960 | JGI IMG/M metagenome (GOLD analysis project Ga0123342, IMG submission 89960) | Root nodule microbial communities of legume samples collected from Mexico - Turtle bean Mexico white nodule | ecosystem: Host-associated > Plants > Roots > Nodule | place: Mexico: Nepantla... | reverse complement strand
TATTTTGAAAATTTTTTAATTTAAAATATTTTTTATTTATTTTATTTTTTTTTTTTTTTTTTTTTTTTTTTTAGTTATTTAGTTTTTTTATTTTACTTTTTATTGATTATAATTGATAGTTAATAAAATACTTATTTAAAAATAGAACTATCTTATTACTCATTTACTATATTTATTTGTTTTTTATTTTTTATACTTATATTCACACTACAAGAAAATCATGAAATAGAAACCAATTTTAGAGACAAAAAAAAATTAGTTGTTATAATGACTAAATTAGATACCATTTTAGAGACTAAAAACAATTTTGGTTTCTAGATTAGTTTCTATTGATGTTAAATGGTTTCTAAATTGGTATGTAATTATCAACCAAGGTTTTTGCTACCAACTATTGCAACTAATTATTATTGTCTCTAAAGTTAGTTTTTATTTCATAATTTTATTGTAGTGTCACAATAATAATGTTAGATGGAACTATTTAATACCAATTTAATATGAGTTGGATATAACAATACTAATGATTTTACACACTCACACATCCAAGTTTATTAGAAAAATCTGAATGTTTTATATTTTGTAAGAAACTTTAAAAATACTCTACATAATCATTATATAGGTTATACAAAATAAGAAATAAAAACATAATGATAAAATTACGTAAATTTCTTAATAATTCACAAATAAGGGAAAAAAACAATAACACAAACTTATTTTAGTCCTATCAATTTCTTTGAAAGTGAGAGTTAGAGTGAGGTGTGGTGGGATGATAGTTTAGCATCACTAATATGAATGGATCAAAGTGAATGTTTATCATAAAATCAATTCTCATGCATCATCATACTTTGCACTAAAGGAAAATTCAAACCTTTGTTTTCCTTTTTTCGTCTATTTTTCAAACCACCTTTGATGGAAACTTCTACCCACCTTTGATGGAAACTTCTACCCGTAGTGCTTGAATTAAATTTAGTTAATAATTTTTGTTTGGGTACGTTTAAGTATTGTACTACTGGATGACCGAAAGGACAACACGATCAAATAGTCGGGAAGATCGAATAAACTCTCCAATATGAACGCATCTCATAAACTTACAATCAATCGTGATTAAGTTATACTTAACAATAAACCATAATTAAGAGATAGTTGAGTCCTTTTTTGGACTCACATGCAAGTCCACAAACAGCTAAAACACATCCGAAAAGTATAAATATCATAGGGGATTCTAACATAAAAGGTAAATTTTATCCTTTACTGACAGTATATTGTACTTAGACTAACTTGATCGTCAGAGTGCCTTTTCAGATCCCTCATTCAGCTTGGAGGATTGAAGAGCGGACAGAAAATCGTCATACTTGAAGACCAAAAAATTCAAAAGACCTGAACAAAATGAGTCACTTTGTAGGATCCGACCTTGTAAGAACAAGTACAGTTTGATATTTTTAAGGAAACAATATCAATATTTTTTAAAACTTTTTATAATATTTTTTAAGAATAAAACCGTAATAAAATTTTGAGTTTCAGATAATATTTTGTGATGATTAACTTTAATAACACTATTTTCACGATTTTAATATATATTTTAATATTATTTATATTATTATACTTATACAAAAATTATCTTACATGAAAAGAATATGCTGACTATGTCCTGATATTTATGGAGAAAAATCCATCTTTCTTTTCACATGGAATCTTAGCCTCACTTTCTGTATATCTCAAGAGTATAATAATCCATTGTTAATTAATTTATACTTTTATTCGTATAATTAATCATTTGTGATTACTGAAAAATAAAACTTAAATAAAGTATTTTAAGTGTTATTTTTTCTGTTTTACAATAAGTGTCAATGTAATGATAGGTAAACCCTTAAATGTAATTATACATATATTATTGAATAAAATTATAATTTGACTGAAAAATAATAATTATATCTAGTTTTTCCGTTTCCATATATTAACAGCCATTTTAATCTTTTAGAAAATTCTCCAAATGTGATGATTTCAAATAATCACAGTAAAATGTTGTAAAAAAACGCCAGAGGGTATGTTTTAGAAGTTCAGTGATGAAATTAAAAAAAAAATTTCACATTTTTCATTTATTTAATCTTTCAATTTCACGCCACCAAACAAAAATAATAATCTATTTTATCTTTGTTTTTACTTTTTCTCACTACTGTTTAAATAGAATTTTCTTTATCAATCAAAGTAATAGTAATATATTTTAAGTGTTTCTTTTAATGAAGTTTTCTTTCTTTCAAAATTGTTTTCATATTAATTACTCTCTATTTTTTGTCATCAAAATGTGCTTATTTAATAAATAAGACCATTTTATTAAAATTAACTTTAAAAGAGAAAGTTTTAAAGTGTAGTACATTATTTGGAAAAACATAAATGTTTGAGATGAAACATTGCCTGATAGCAAGAACCACACTGCATACAAACCACACACTGGGATCTGACTTATGAAGTCTTTCATTAAGCTCTTAATGTTCGGAGAGATTGCATTTTTCAAGTTAAACTTAACCTCAAAAAATCGAGTTATAATCGATATAAAATCTTTAACACATCTCATATACATATTATGAGTGGTTCGATAACGGTCAAATAACGAAAGTGATATGATAAATTCAACAAATACTCGTTATGATAGATTCGGAATGACTTGATATCATATTAAGAAGTGAACTTTAACTCTAACTCAACCTTATGAAACCGAATTATAAAACGAGATTTGCACTCACATATATATTATAAAATGTCATAATCTCTAGTCGACATGAGATCTCTAATATGAAGAGTATGAATGTGTCCAGAATTTGCTTTGTGGGAATGTGATTTTGTTTTGATTTTAATGTAAATATTTATATAGATTTAACTGAAATAGGGAAAATAGTATTGTGTGGATTATTCTCTGTGAAATTACACTAAATCCATGTCAGAGAAAATAAATACTAATATCTATAAAGCATTCATGGCAAAGAAGTCAAATTTGTACCTAGCAATGAATACAAAGTACCACTTGATTCATTTATGATTGTAAACATTTTTTTTTCAGCAAAAAATTAAAGAATTAAGAGATGATTGTAAACTAACAGACAAAATAAAAGGAATAATGATGAAAGCCATGATGGCAATGTCATGAAAAGGAAAGAGTTGGCAAGGTCTTAACAGGTACTACACAACCCTTTCTTCTTAATTTCCAAGCTTAAAGGAATGTTGTAACATCACATTTAATTCCTCTACTACTAGAGTTCAAAAAAAATAATGAGACTGGTGAAAAGTTTATCCTATATTTCTAATCAATGTTGTTTATATTTCTAATCAATGTTGTTAAAATCGCGATCTAGATTGTAATATGATGGATTGCTATCTCAACGTATTAAGTGATTTAACGAGTTGACGTTAGTTATCTCCTATCCGTGACTCAATCCATTTAAAAAAAAATACTTGAAAACGATATTCAAGAATGAAGTCCAAAAATATTGTACAAAAGCACTTATTAGGAACTCTAAAAAAACCCTAATATCAAACTTGTGTTTTCGCCATCGGACCTCTTTATGCTTAAACTTGTTTTGTTTTATTTATTTTCTCTTTCTTCTACTCCTCTTGCCCTATTTTATAAAGACACCACTCTTTATTTATAAATACATAATGAGAAAGACTTATTTATATTAAGTATTTATTAGTTTATTAATTATTTTAAGCATCAATTTTATTAATTATAATATATTTTAATTGTTTTATATATTAAATATAATTCTAATCGTCTTTCTATTTTTTTAGTTTAGCAACATTGTTTCTAATACTTATTATAAACTTAGTTGGCTGACCAATACGTAGAAAACAGTTATTTGTGAAGGAGAATGGTATAGATTGTTAATTTTAGTTTATGCTTCAATTAAAATATATTATTAAAATTTTAAAAAAAAATGTATGAAGTACATAAACATTACCAATAAAATTAATGATAAATGCCAACTTATTTTAAAGTTTATGAAGAATCGTATTTATGAGACTATTGTTAGCAACTAATTTTGAAAGATTCTTTCTTCCTACATCTCCATACCTTCTTCTACCATCCATACTAAATGTAAAAATATCGTTTTCTCATTTTTTGTGTCATCTCCATATATAATCTGGAAGCTGTTTTTGGATTCGGAAGTGTTTTTTGCATCGATATGTAATTCTGATATATTTTGGATTACATAATCCGGAAGTCAATACCATATTTAGAAAAGACTTCCAGATTATGTAATCCGGAAGCTAATCACATATATGAAAAAAAAACTTCTGAATTACATAATCCAAAAACTAATCTTATATATAGAAAGGACTTTCAGATTATGTAATCCAGAAACTAATCACAAAATACTTCTGAATTACATAATCCGGAAGCTAATTCTGGATCTAGAAAAAGACTTCCAGATTATGTAATCCGGAATATTAAAAAATGGTATTTTTGAAATATAAAAAACATATGGGAGTGGCACAAGAAGGTATGGAGGTGCAGGAAGAAGCATTCATTTTGAAATTCAAACCAGGGCTCTGAAGCCTACTTTGTAACTGAAATTAAAAATCCATCGATGACAATTAGTTCCTACACCCATGAATTTGAAATTGCACCCAATTTCTAAGTGCAATGACAAAATTAACCTTAAATAAAAGGAGTACAGATTAATTCCAAAACATGTTTTTCGATTTGGATTTCTAGACTATTTGTGTGAATTTTAGAAATTTTTTCTAAAATAGTTTCGAGATTTTCCTTTTGAGATTTTTTTTTTCATTCTAAAATTACTTTTCTAGAATAAGATTTTCATTTTTTAATTTTATTCCAAAATTTTATTTTCGGAATACAATCATCTATTCCAAATTTGATTTTCAAAAATGTATTTTTTTATTTCTAAATTTTAATTCTGGAATGAAGGGTGATTCTAGAAATTTCAAAAGGGATGAGGTGCAGGTAACAATTCACGATTGGTAACGTGCAGGAAGAATTGGGCTTAGTAGTATGGGCCGGAGCAATCAGATAAATTGAGTTTTTGATTCAGGTGGGACTGCTTCTTCCTGCACCTCCATATGTTCTTGTGCCACCTCCATAATTTTTTTGTATTTCAAAAATATCATTTTTTAATATTTTGGATTATATAATTCAGAAGTCTTTTTCTAGATTCGTAATTAGCTTCTGAATTACATAATCCGGAAGTCTTTTTTATACATGAAATTAGTTTTTGGATTATGTAATCCAGAAGCCTTTTTTTCATATGCGTGTTTCGCTTTCGAATTACATAATCCATAAATTTTTTCTAGATATGAGTTTAGCTTTCGGGTTATGTAATTCATAATTTTTTTTTTCAAATGCGTGATTAGCTTATGGATTACATAATTCGAAAATCTTTTAAGTATATGAGCATGACTAAGAATTATCAACAGAAATCAAGATCAGGAAAACAAAAGTGAAGGAAAAAATATTCTATTAGTTAAAAATGTTGAAAACAAAAAGAAAATCAAAATCTCCTTAACGTTATTTTTTTTTTCCATTAAATGTTATAGCTCTGTGGTGGCCATTCTAGTTAGTAAAACGTTTGGGTCTTCGAATAATCAGTGGAAAATTGAATGTAGGCTTTTACTCCCAGCACCACGACTTTTCAACCTACAACCCCATAATTGGGTGAAATAACCAAATTGCGTTCTGTTTATTCTCACTCACCATATCCCACTACGCTGCAGAAGAAAAACGTAACAATTAGAAATTGAGAAAAAAAAATCTTATTTTGAAAAACTCTTTCTTTAACATATGAAATATGTTTCTGAAAGTTTGTTCCAAAAACTTTATTTCAAAAAACACATTCCACAAGTTATGAAAGCTTGTTTCAGAAATTTTATTCTAAAAATTTTATCTTATTCTGAAAAAATGAGTTCTGGAATGTATTTCATAAATTTAAGAAAGCATTTTTTTTGGAAAATTTGATGAAATGGGTAATCCGAAAGTCACTTCAAAAGATAAAACAGTCATTTTGTAAATTAAGGGGGTGCAGGTTGAAAAATGGTGGTGCAGAAAGTCAGAAGTGAAATTTCAGCAAGAAACTTGGAGTATACTCGGGTATTATACACACAATATTTCCTTACCCTAATTTTGAGATTACTTTTCCTTCACATAGATTAACTCACTTCTATTAACAAAGGTAAAGATATTAAAATTACACTAATGGTGATTTTTTTTATTGTTTTGTTTATTTCATAATATAACAATTTAACTCTTCAATTATATATTTACATAAAAAAAAACTGTTGAACTATATACAACATTTTTCATTGCATTCATTATTTTCTTTTGTAGTTTCTCTGATTGTATTGTGAGTATATTATCCTTGTGATAACATATGCATGGACCACAATAGCTCTCAAAAACTAAAAGGGCACGACCAAAGACTAAGAAAGAGAGACCAGAGATTTGTGATTTCTAGAAAGACCATTGATATGTGTCTTAGGATTAATCCTGAGTCAAGACTTTTACACATACAATTAATACTCCTTCTTATTGTTCATACATACTTTGTCAATGTTCTATAATCTTCAGTTTACCATAAGTCAACTAATAAACACAAAGAGTGTGATAGGGAGACCCAAACTTGTATATAAGTACACAATACCAAGAGCAAATAAACCACACAAACCAAGTTACAATAGTTTCTTCTTTCCTCAAACCCTGGAATTTCAATCATATCCGGCATGAAGGTAAGATTTTGCTTGAATAATGCATTGCATATTATTATTATTATTTAGGGTTATATATATTATGACATGAAATTGGTTTTCGTTTTTGATTCAAACTTTAGATCATTCAGATGTTTATAATATGAAAATGATTAAAATAAATCTTTCTATATGTGAAATTAGTTCGATTTTAAACTCCACTTCATCATTAATCCATTGAAAGTAGTTACAATGGACATCAGTATACAATCAGAATTTTTTTTAAAAAAAAAAAACTAACAATCATTTCACATAATATGTATCATCATTTTTATACTACAAGTATCTTGATGATATAAAGTTTGACCGGAGGCAAAAATCAAACTAACAATCATTTCACATACATATATGGATCCATTCCAATCATCAGTTTTATACTACAAGTACCTTGATGATCTAAGTTTGACCAGAGACAAAAATCAATTTTGTGTTAATTTCGTGTTATAGTACATAAATACAAAATTATTCAACCTTATTATTTATCACTATATTGTTTGAGTTTGATTAATTGTGATTGGAGCAGCAAAAGATAGTTATAAGGGTGTCATTGGACTGCGACAAATGCAGAAGCAAGGCCTTAAAAATAGCAGCAGATGCAAACGGTAGATTTGTTTTGTTGTATTAAAAGAAGTAAACCTTGTTTGTGTTATATAAATTTTCTAAGAATATTGCATGCATGATGCATGGATGCACATGCATGATGCATGGATGCACATGCAGGTGTGAGTTCAGTGGCTTTAGAAGGAGAACACAAAGATAAAGTGGCTGTGATCGGAGAAAGGGTGGATTCAGTTTGTCTGTGTAGGGCGTTGAGGAAGAAATTCCGGCATGCCATAATCGAGAGTGTTGAAGAAGTGAAAGAAAAGAAAAAGGAAGAGGAAAAACTACCACCTTGGTATCTATATCCACCATGTCCTCCACCCATTTCATATGTACATGATGGGTATGACCATAGTGGCTGCATTGTCATGTAACCCTATTTCATCAAACCCTAAATCTATTTCATCTTTTTCTTCTTGTATCTCTTTTTATCCTCTTAGAAATAAAAGCACTTCCATTTCTATTTGTAATGGTTAATTCTGTTAGTTCAATTAAAAATATTAAAAACATTATTATCAGTACAAAGAAAATTATAAAATATAGAAACTAATTTTAAAGACAAAAATAATTAGTTATTATAATGACTAAATTAGAGACATTTTAGAGAATAAAAATATTTTTTATTTCTAAAATAGTTTCTATTATTGTTAAATGGTTTCTAAATTGGTATCCAATTAGTTAGGTTTTTGCTACTAAATTTAGAAACTATATAATTAGTAGTTAAAACCTTGGTAGCTAATTAGATACCAATTTAGAAACTATTTAACAAAAATAAAAATTAATTTATAAATTATTATTTTTTAGTTTCTATAATGGTCTCTAATCCAGTCACTGTATTAATTAAATATTTTTTGTCTCTAAATTTATTTTCTATTTCATGATTTTTTTTAGTGTATTAATATCTAAATTTATTTTTATTATTAATAAATAATTTATAAATTAATATCTAATTAATTATTAAAGGTTTTAGTTATAGTTATTTAGATTTTAAATTGGGTAGATATATATTTTTTTAATTGGGTAACATTTCGCTTTCCTTTAACTAATGAGCTTTAACCCTAACTACCACCTCTATGGTTCACATATCATTAAAAAAAGGAAAATAAGAGAAAAAGATGTACGGAAGAAAAAAACCTTAATTAAATTAAATGTATGAACTTCATTTTGGCAAAGGTTAAATTAATTAATCCATACTTTTTTTATGTTATTTTTCATGATTGATGAGACCTCTAGCATGTGTTTTATCAAAATTAAAAAAAAAATCAACAAATATTTTTCACATCAAATTTAAATCATGTTAATGTTTTTAATAGAATATTTGATAATAAAAAAAACATTTATAAGCTGACTTTATTTTAGGAATTTAAGCTTACATTTTAAAATTGTATTAAGCTTACGTATAATCATGAATTAAATTAAAAAAAAATGGTACAATAACAATGTTAATTCCTTAATAAAAAAAATAGAAATCGTGATGTGTGGATTTTCGTAAAAGTTTATATAATTTCTACAATCACTGTCCATGTTTTGTATTAACCATTGACTATAAAACTAAAGAGTCAATCACCAATAGAATTAAGAAAGAAAAACTTAAAACGATTTTTTTTTATTGGATATTATAATTGATTATTATTCTTGTTTTGGGTCAATTATGGTCTGTTTGGAACCATAGAAAGGGGCAACAAAGAAAGGAAATAAAATAAAATAGCTTCTAGATCAATAAATAATAGTCATTGACTAAATTATAATAATTTATTTTTAAGAGTTTATGCTTTATAAGTTCTAAAATATTTAAATTAGCTTTTAATTTTATTTTTATTTTTATTTTTTATTATTTATTTCATTTTACTTTTTGAATTTTATAGAGTGTGTTATTTTAAAGATTTGTTGAGTTATTTTTTTTTTATAAAAGTTTTCATTTTAGACATCACTATGCAACTTGACATCTCAGCTAGGCTGACACCTCAAGTAACAACAATCATCTGCTATCATTTGTTGAGCTATTTTTTAATATGTGATGTAATTTAAATTAAAAAAATCATTATGTAATACTATGTGAAAAATTTAATCTATTTGTTATACTTATACTTACAGTAACAATTTTAATCTAACCATTTAATACTAATTTAATATGAGTTGGATATAATAATACAAATAATTTTGTTACACACATCCAAGATTATTAGAAAAATCTGAATGTTTTATATTTTGTAACAAAGTTTAAAAATATTCTACATAATCATTATATAGGTTACACAAAATAAGAAATAAAAACATAATGATAAAATTACGTACATTTCTTAATAATTCACAAATAAAGGAAAAAAAATGTAATAAATGTCTTGATAGCACAAACTTGTTTTAGTCATACCAATTTCTTTCAAAGACTTTCAAAGTGACCGTTAGAGTGAGGTTTCGTGTGATGACTTAATGTGAATGTTTATACTTTCCAATAACGGAAAATTCAATTTTCCGTGTATTTTTCAAACCTCGTTTGATAGAAAGTTCTACTCTTATGTATTACTTTACTACTACTATTTTTATTATTGAGTACATGAATTAAATTTAATTAATAATTTCTATTTCAAAATGGTTTAATATAGTTTCAACTCGTTTAAGAATTGAAATAAAAAATAATAATTTATTTTTTATAATATTTTTTAAAAATAAAATGATGATGAAATTCTAAATTTTATAAAAAAAAAAATCAGATATGTCCTAATTAACCTAAAGATATTATTTCAACGGTTTCAATATATACTTAAATATTATTTCTATTATACTTATACAAAAATTATCTTAAATGAAAACAAAATATGCTGACTATGTCATGATATTTATGGAGAAAATTCTATCTTTGTTTTCAACATCATGAACATTCTTGTCTTAACTTCACTTTCTGTGTATCTCAAGAGTATAATAATGCATTGTTAATTAATTTATACTTTTATTCCTATAATTAATCATTTGTGATTAGTGAAAAAGAAAACTTAAATAAAGTATTTTAAGTTTTTTTTTTCTGTTTTTCAATAAGTATCAATGTAATAATGATCGGTAAATCCTTAAATGTATTTTTTTACTGTACATATTATTGAATAAAATAATAATTTGACTGAAAAATAATAATTATGTCTAGTTTTTCAGTTTTCACATATTAACAACCTTTAATCTTTTAGTAAATTCTCCAGTAGTGATGATTTCAAATAGTCACAGTAAAATGGTGTAAAAAAAGCCAGAGTATGTGGTATTTTAATTAAGAAAATAATTTCACATTTTTCATTTATTTAATCTTTCATTTTCACGCTACCAAACAAAAATAATAATCTGTTTTACCTTCGTTTTTACTTTTTTCTCACTACACTACTGATTAAATAGAAATTTCGTTATCAATTAAGGTAATAGTAATACTAATATTAAGTGTTCTTAATTTTTTTAGAGTTGTTTAATATAGTTCAATTGTTTAGGAGTTGAGGTCAAAACAATTTATATACTCATTTTTCTTCAATTCTTTTAAACGTTTTTTAAGAATAAAATCGTAACGAAGTAGTGACTGCTAAAACGAATAATACCTCAGATACGATGATTGACCTAAGATACGATAATTGACCATGTTACTTTTGTTACTTTTCAGATTGAAACAAAAAGTTTTTTGAATACCTTGTATTTTCATGACATGATGTTTCATAACATGATGTTACTTATGATGTTACTTATGAAACATCCGAACAAGGTTATCTTTAAAGCTTTCATGGCAAAGAACAGAGAAGAAGAGAGTCAAATTTGGAAGTAGCAATGAATACAAAGTAACACTTGATTCATTTAGGAAACTTTGAAGGCAAAGAATATTATTGTATGGTTGTTAACTAAGTTACAAAATAAATAAAATGATGACAATGCCATGAAAAAGGAGCTGTAACATCACATTTATTTCCTCTACAACTACACTTCAAAAAAATTAATATTTATTATTTAACTTAATTGCCTCACCAACACGTACAAAACAGTTCTTTGTGAAGGAGATAACTAGATTATGAAATTCAAACCACGGGCTCTGAAGCCTACTTTGTAACGGAAATTAAAAAATTTAGTTCCTACACCCGATGGATTTGAAATTGCACCCGATTTCTATGTGCAATGACAAAACTACCCTTAAATAAAAGAGGCATAGATTAAAAATACTTGTAGAACTTATTTTCTAAAATATATTTTCAAATTTGGAATTCTAGAACACTTTTATAAATTTTGGAAATCTTTTTCCAAAATAGTTTTTAGATTTTTTTTCAGAATTTACTTTTTACATTCTGAAATTACTTTTCGAGAATAAGAAGTTTATTTTTGAATTCTATTCCAAAATTTTATTTTCGAAATACAATAAACTATTCTAGATTTGATTTTTAAGAATGTAATCTTTGATTTCTGAATTTTCAAATTGTAGAATAACGGGTAATTTTAGAAATTTCAAAAGGATCGGGGGTGCAGGTAACAATTGGTAACGTGCAGAAAGAATTTGGCTCTGAGCTTAATGGAATTGGGCTGAGTAGTATGGGCCGAAGCAATCAGCTAAATTGAGTTTTTGATTGAGGTGGCTAACAAATTCAACTATCACAAATAGCAGAATTAAGAGTAGAATTAGTACCTTTTAGTACAGATAAAAACGTTATCTAATTCAATATTCAAAATTCCTTTACCTTTTTATCTTTACTTTTCATGCAATTTTATCTTCTTCTTCTTCATTTTTACTCAGTAACCTATTGCTTTATCAGTATTGCTAGGTTATTGCAAATATATAAATACTCTTATCTGAAAGTTTTAGAAAAGTAGATTCTCCACCATGTTCATCAGAATTAACTGCATTTGGTTTATTCCACAGATAAGAAAGAGTGATGCCAAAAGAAACACAAAATATTCATATTCTTGGGGCAAAAACTATACTAATGATTGATTATCAAAAGTGTGAATGAGTGTTGAAAACTATTAAGCTTGCATACTTTTCTGATGTGTGTATCAAACATATGACACTGTTACCACACATATCCATATCGATGTAACAATCATAACCCAATTTTAACACTATCTTAAAAAAATACATTTTAGAGATTAACATCCGTGTGATACATAAGTTGTTGCAAATGATTAATCAAAGATAACCCATCTTTTTCATTTCACTTTCATCATTATCTTATTTCCTTTTTCCCCATTAATTTTCAAAATCTGCTAATAACAGTGACGCAATTCTTATACATTCGGATTCAATCGCAGACATGCTAGTTTAATCCTACATTCACACAAACACCAAACTTTTAAACCATTTATAGTTCAAATTTCGTCATTCACCCCTTTCATCCATCATCAATTTGTTGTTTGCACGATGAGACATTTGAAATTCAAGAAGATTGGGAGTCAAATCAACTACTTCCAAAGAAAGACGATTCAAAATAATCAAGATAATTTTTTTCTAAATATGCTATAAAATAAACATGAATTCATAGATATGGTTAACAGAACGAGGTAATTAAAAAAATAGTAACAGCATTGTAACCAATACAGATGATTATTGAATCTCGATAAGGAGGTAGTTACAAATATGAACCCTAACGAACACTAAATTATGAAAAAACAAACAAATCCACAGAACATTAAAACAGAAGGAGAGAAGGGTGAACTAGAACAATGGCGGCGGTGCATAACCGATGAAGGGCCTTCCTCCGGCGGCGCCGCCGCAAGAATCGCAGTAACTGACAGTGTCCTTGATCTTGTGGAATCCATGCTTGAACACTCCGAACCCAAAGAGCATGCCGATGGCGATGACCACCACAATCAAGCAGACGCAAAGCATGCACACTCTACCCCCACAACACATCTTTCACCACTGATCCACAAACAAACCAAAGTTTCAGTCTTTTCTTCTGGGTGTTTGGGATCTGGGAAATTCGGATGCAGATTCGGTTGGGGAGAATTGTGAAGAAAATGGGGAATTTAAAAGGAATAGGTAAAGAGGAAGAAGAAGAAGAAAAAAGAAGGCAACGTTTGGTGTCGCTGTCACCGTTTGAAGAGGTTTTGAAGCTTTGTTCGCTTATAAGAAAAGTTATCTAATCCATTTTAACAACAAGATTCCTTTTAAAAAAAGAAACAAAAGATAATTTTCTTTTTCTCAACTTTTTCGATACAACACATCTTAGCAGTAAAACCCATCATTAGGAAAATGCTATTAATCAACCAGATATTTTTATATACTCGAAACACATTTATTTAACCTGTTTAAAAAAAACCCCACCAAATTAAGTTTATTTAATAGCTTCATTTAGAGTGTAAAATTATCGTTGCATTTGATAAAAAGTTTAATTAATATTGAAAAAGGTATAAATTATAATAAATGATATGTGGAAATTTTAATTTAAATGAAAAAAAAAACGATTTTTGATTGAATGCGTGAACGTTTTGTTGTGGGGGAGTGTGGAAGGTGATGCGTAAAAGGAGTGGTGTAGTGGTTGAGTCCTGAAAGATACCACTCTTCTAACCCTCTATTTCTTCCTGCACCCCATGTCTTCTTAACGCACTCCCATAAATTTTAAAATTTCATAATTACCCTTCAGATTGGGTATTCTGACTATGTAGGCGATGGAAGATTTTAATATGTAATAATCAATTTATACATTATGAAATTCTTATTTCAAAATCTTTTTGTAATGTATAATTTTGAAACTTTCAAGAAAAATATCTTCCAAACTATATATAAATTTAAAAAGGCCATTTTCATTGATATATTATAATGGGAAGTGTACAAATTTTTTTTATGGAAGCCTAGAAAACAATTTCCGATGCTAAATTATTAATTTAACATAAAAATATAAAAAAAAAATCTCACTCGTGAAATATTAATATATTTAGCAATTATTACATTAAATAAATAAATTTTGAAAAACCAAAATCGCTTAAATTAGCATTTTATAATTAATGCAATATTTAATATCTCTGAAAAATTTGCATTGGTCACTAAATCCCTAACCACGATAAAACTCTGATGGTCCATCAGAAGCAAAAACAGTACACAAAAGAGGCTAAAAAATAATTTACAGATTTTTTTTTCCTTTGTACATTTTTTTTCTGTTAATTTTTCCTTTTTCTGATGAACCCACAAATTTGTTAAAGAGGGGAAAAAAGAAACGATCTTTTCTACCAGCACTGATCCGTTTCCCACTTGCGGGTCTGGTAGTACAACCCGGAAGATCCATTCGGAGCAACCAAAGAAGAGAAGGAGCCGTTACCGCCGCGCACCGCCATCAACGACAGATCGTACACCGCTCTCGCCGACGGATCCGACAACGTCTCGTACGCGTCGTGGATCTGGATGAAGTCGCGTTCGTCCGATTCCGATCGCCGGAGCGACGAATCAGGGTGGTACACCTTGGCCAGGTTCCGGTACGCCGATTTTATCTCCACCGACGAAGCGTTCTGCTTGATGCGCAGAACTTCATAGAAGCTCGCCGGCCTCCGGGAATCGATCGTTGCCGTGAATGCCCGGATCGTCGTGACACCGGGCGGAGATCGGATGGTGGTGGCGGCACCGGTGAGCTGCGTGAGATTTAGGGTTAGTGGCATTGGGATATTTTGCGAAGAGGGGTATAATGGGAAATAAGAATGTGTGTTTGTTGTTGGTCTAATTTGGCTTAGTATGCATTGCGATGATGAGAGCTGAGATAGTTTTATATGACGGTCAAAGGTGTCGAATCAGAAGGGTATATCGGTCATTTAAGCGGCACCTGGTATTGTGTTTGTGCACAAAAACACCCGGGTTTTGCAAAAGCTTCTAGAAGCTACCCGCATCTCCTTTTTTTCTATTTTTTTTATACTAATAGTTATTATTATTTTTCACATGTGTTCAGGAAAATGAGAAGCACGTGGGACGGGAAAAATGAAAAAGTATTGAAATTTATGTAACACAGACTAATATCACTACTATAACATGGATACATATAAAAAATGCGTATAATTTTTAATATTTTTAAAATATAGGACACAGAATCTATATACACAGAATACTATCTATAATTTTAAAATAATTTATTTCTTATTTTCTAATCATAATAAAAATTTACATGTTTTTAAAAAATAATGTATTTTTTTTAAATGATATTAAAATTATCAAAAATTTAATAAATATTTTTTAAGTTAAACATTTCATCGTGTTCTGTTATACTAGTGTTTGTGTTCGATATAAATCCATAATTTAAGAGGTGTGTTAGAATCGAGATATAATTTTAAAAAAAGGATATAAATTTTGGAATTTTTTTTCTTTTTTTTATGAGTGGAGCTTGAACTTTGATTCATTGAGGAGGAATAGTATAAAAGTGAAGCTTCCGAGGGCTGAAATTGGTATTTGAATTCAAGATTGTTCAATGTTGTTATTTTAGTGTGTAATTGGAAAGTGTTTTGTGTGGTCATGCATTATGGTTTTGTGACGATGAATGTGTTTGTTAAACATTACGATTATTTAACTAATTGAACGAAGAGAAAAAGGAATTAAGAAGTGGTGTTGTTGTGTCTGCAAGATTAAGGGAAGCTGAGTTAGAAACTTAGAAGAAGAAGAATATAGTAGTATATTATGCAAAACAGTAGTGCGTGGTAAATCACAAATCAACCTATGTAATTCAGTGGATGAAGTTGAACATAACAAAAAAAAACCATGTACTCACCAAATAGGTATTCCTAAAATAAACAAACCAAATGGTAAAGTGCACCTTAAATTTGGTACAATATCATAACTCATTCAATATGACTGGTTAAAAGATGTGTTATCTTTCTCTATTTTTGTATCTTTCACTTCTCATAAATTTAAGGGTTTGTTTGAATTTGTTAAGGTTAATATGTTCTTATTTAATATAAGAGATAAGATATTTATAAGTTACTATTAATATAACATTTTATTAAATAGATAAAATTAAACAATTAAACTGCACGTGCTTTTTATTTTTTGAAGGTATATTATTTTGAAAGGTGAAATGGGTAATTGCTTGGATGATGGGTAATGGCTAATGGGTAATGTTGGCAATATAATGACATAAACAATTATCCATAACACATTAGGAAGAAGAGCATAATTAATTATCCTAACCATTTTAACTTTTGCATCACTTATCACTACGGATCTAACATGTTTTCTTTGATATAAAATCTCTCTCATGCATAAGGTGATTCTTGAAATGTAGGCTGAAATTATCTTACATTATTGGTATCAAATTAAATGTATTTATAGGGTCTTAGAAACAATTAACGTTATTCTTTTTTTATTATTGGTCTCTCGGATTTCCACTAATGTCTTGGGTTTTCGGCTACTAGATTTACTAGATTGGGTTTAGGTTGATTTATGGTTACTAGATGTGGTTTATCATTCAGCTGCTTTGTCAAATTCAACTCTCGACTTCTAGTTCTAGGGTTGCTCTCGAGTGGAGATGTGTATGTGGAAGATACTCCGATAATACGTCAGAATCAATTTCCTTAATTATCAGATAAAACACACCTGTTGAACAAATCATTGTACTCATTGTTAGATTTTGACTTAATTAGACTTTTACTTTTCATTCCTTATAATTATTAAATATACTTTAAATATTTTAGATCTATTTATTCAACTTTGATATATTATTTTTTCTATTCTATTATTTATTTTATTTTAACTTTTACTGTATTGACGACGTTTCGACCTTGGTCTAGTACACTAAATATACACTAACAAATGTACTCTACACTCAAGTTAATGACTATTTACTAATTAAAATAATAATGTATTGTAGTATCTTAAGTCAAAGTATGTAAAAACATTGATTGTGACTAATCTGACAAACACACTACATTTATAAATGGCAAAATAATTTATAAAAAAAATGATTCATTTTGGTTTGAAAACTAATTTAACTCCATTTGACAACGACAAAACTATAGTTATATTATAAGAAAATCACTATCTTAAAACTACCTTATAATATAAATACCAGTGCAGAAATTCTTATTTTTTGAAGATATCAAGAACAAAGTATGAAAAAGAGTGAAGATTCACTCAATCACTTTTCATGATTTCATCCAGGGATTTTACTAAAATGTAAGTAAATATAAGACTACATTTCATCAATTGAATTTTTTAAATTTAATTTATTTAATAAGAATGGATTATCTATCTTTATACTAACAACAATGTATCTTAAATTAATCCAATGATGTCAAAAACTTAAAAAAATAATATTTTTAATTTCATGATAATAATTATAAAAAATTTAAAAAAATCCGAGAATTATTTTTAAAAACTAAATGTTTGACACAGAAAAAATAAATAAATGTTCACATAAAAAATATCGATCATAAAAATTAAGGACAGTTCTATAATAGCTAATACTGAATTTAATTTTAACTTAATCTCATAAAGCTAATTTAATAAAGTGAGATTTATTATATTTATACAATAATTTAATGTTATTCTAATCAACATCACATCGCCTTAAATTGATTTAGGTTTGATTTCATATCACTGACAATCAAGTTTAAGTAGTCTCTTGCGTGAATGATAAACTCAATCATTCACTCTAATTTTAGTTATATGAGAATTTTAATTAATATATTTTTTCGTGACTCTGGTCTTTCATTTTTTTCACTTAAACCTATGGAGTTCTCATTTCTATTTAAACTATTTATAGAAAAAAAAATGTATTAAATTATTTGAATAATTTTAATTTAGCAATTACCAAGCATATGACATCCTCCAGTTTTTTTAAATTTTTGAATTTTTATTATATTTTATTTTTAAATGGATCTCATATCCCAACTTTATCCTCAATCTGAGATATTGCATTAAAAGACGACAATTTCAGGATTTTAGATAAAATCTATTGATTATAGCCAGTTACCAAACTGGATTATGTTTTCAAAAGGATTAGGCCCACTAATGCCGAGGGACCCAAACAAACATCAACAACAAAATGAGTAAAAGCCCAATTCGGATTTTTAAGATTTACTTTAAATTTTCTACTTAACAATTCTTTCAATTATATAAATATAGAAATACTTTTTATTTCTCTCAGCAGTCTAGTTTTGTTTTAAATAAGAGTAGTGGTGAACTCAAACCTAAAACATTATGTTGAGATCAGTTAAATTCTAAGATGATAACTGATTGTATCCTTGTAAGCTTCCTGAATCGGCTTAAAGAAAATGAGGAAGTTCTATATTGCAGAAGATATTCTGACGTTCAAATCAGTAAAAACATAAATTAGTGTATATGATGAGTATAATGTAAAATATGAGTTGAAAGTAATTTTTTTTATGTGAGTTGTTTTTTTTTTTTAAATAATATTTTCTCCTTCTATTTATATATAAGTTTATTATTGACTTAATTTAATAATAAATATTGTGTTTTATTTAAGATCCTGAAAATCCTTTTATTTATATTTATACAGTATTAATATTTTTAATTTTAAATATCAATAAACAATCTACTCGACTATATAAATATAGAAATAAATTTTATTTTACTCATTTACACAGCTGAGTTTAAATACGAAATGCCAAGTGGGATTTGAGGTGGGAAAGAGTTGCAATCCTATCGGACACGTCATTGCCACGTTTTTTTTTTCTTAATGACGTCACAGTCCTCGTTTTTTCGTAAAATACACCTGCACACCAATTGTTCAATCTCTCTCCATAAGACAACTGGCAAAAGACATTGAATTGAATTGAATTAAAGTGTTGAAATGAAATGCATGCACACACCATAGCGTTACGTGTACCTTCGCCCTACTGGATCATCCATCGTCTTTCATCCATTTTAAATCAACCATAAAAAAAACATATTTGTGCTACTAAAAAACTGAAACATATTTATATATATAAATTTTTATTATCAATTTATATAAAAAAATTTATAATTATATAATACGTAGATATGATAGTATTTTACCATGTTCTGTGTGTGTTTATGTTGTATATAAATATGTATATCTCATTGGGCTCCTCATATCTGCTTACCCAATCAACGACTCTCATACCAGAACTATCACCTACTGTGGGCTCCACATGCAATTTGATGTACTTTCACCTGTTGCAATAAACTTTTTTTCCTTTCGGAACAAAAATAACTTATTAGTTATTTTGTTTTTATTAGTAATTATAAATACTACACCGGATTATTTATTCTTAAATAAAATATCTACAACTTAATTAACGATTGAAGAGTTAATTTATGTATAGGTTAGGATATTTTGACATGTTATTTCACTTTACATCCAAACAAAACAAAATATTAATATAGTGTAAAAAACATTTTTGTTTATGTAAATTATATTTTAGGAATCTTACAAGTGCACTGTTTAAATAATGAACAAAAAGGTCATTGAAACTTGAACGATGTGATTGCATTTTTTTAAGCTTTTTAACAAGTCAGCAATGGGGTGGTGCTTACTTTTATGATTAGCCGACTTTTTAATCATATACAGTGAAACAAAAAAAAATGTAAAAGGACACGACCACATCCAAGGATGTAATTTGTTTGTGTCAGGTTAGCTTCATTGTAAATGATAATAAAAGACACGTCCACATGAATATTTGTAGCAGAAAAGTTTTCTTGAAAAAGACAGAATTTTTTTCATTTGGGAGTGGCTAGATTGATTGCATGGTATCGATAATTGATGGAGGATAATGCATCATAATGGAAACAGTTCCTAACAATTTGGGCACCCAAAGCTGACACAGCTTTACGTGTTGTTACTTATCATCATCATTATCCTGTTGCTATAAATACGCTTCTCTTTCCTACTCCTGCTGCATAACTATTGCTTCTCACTTGGATTTGGAACAAGCAACAGTTGAGGGTGTGTGTTTTTTTGTTCATAAGAGTAGAAAGATGACAGTGGGGGCAGGAATATCTGTTGCAGATGGAAACTTGATGGTGTTGGGGAAGAGAGTGCTGAGCCATGTTCATGACAAGGTTGTTGTTACCCCTGCATGTGGGGGTGCGTTGCTCAATGGGGCATTCATTGGGGTTGAATCCCATCAGAAGGGTAGTCGCACAGTCTTCCCAATCGGCAAGCTTGAGTATGAACTCTTCACTTTTCTCTTTACAAATTCTGTTTTTGTTTTTATTAATCTTTTGATGTCAGTGAAAAATAAAATGGTTGTAATTTTGGGTGAGCGCTGTATTTTTGTTCTTGCTTGTCACAGTCAAGAAATGCATGTACTTGATTATTTTTTATGTTTCTCACGTGTGTTGGTTCACTGTAAATAGTGCTCAAGATCACTGCAATTCTGAATTTCTGATCATTCTGATCCTAGGATGATGATTTTTGTTTGTTTGATTCCAGGGGGTTGCGGTTTATGTGTGCTTTCCGGTTCAAGATGTGGTGGATGACGCAGAGAATGGGCACTTGCGGACAAGAAGTTCCCATTGAGACGCAGTTCTTGCTGGTTGAAGCACAAAGTGGCTCTGATATTGATGCAGGAGAAGAAGACCAAGCTGCTGCTACCTATGCAGTTTTCTTACCCCTTCTGGAAGGAGATTTCAGAGCAGTTCTTCAGGGGAATGATCGAAACGAGATTGAAATCTGTGTTGAAAGTGGTATGTGTTATTCAAAGGAAAGAAACAAAAAGATTACTCACAAATCTGTGGTGATTTTTTGCTGATGTGCAAAGTGATGGAATTTGTACCTTATTGCAGGTTGTCCTACTGTGGAGGACTTCGATGGGACTCATTTAGTTTATATCGGGGCTGGATCCGACCCTTTTGAAGTCATAACAACTGCTGTGAAGTGAGTTGCAACCTTTCAAAAAATTTCCCTTTGTTTTCTTTAATTTTTAGTTTATATCAGTGAGAATAATTCACTTTATTATTACAAAAATTGAGTTTTGAACTCTGTTTTTTACTATCAGGATCTAGTTTTAAAGATTAATATTTTGAATAGTTAACCACGTTTTTGGATGTGCAATGTTTTATATAGATGTGTAAAACAACTAAAGTTATTGATTTCATTATCTTTGTAATCTTGTTCAGAACTGTGGAGAAACACTTAGGGACCTTTGTTCATCGCGAGCGAAAGAAGGTGCATATCTTCTCCCTCCTTATTGTGTAAATTCCATATATAGTGCTAACACAGCATCATAAAGTTCATTACCACTAATTTATCCTTTAACTCCACACTCTTATTCAGATGCCAGATATGTTGAACTGGTTTGGTTGGTGTACATGGGATGCTTTCTACACCAATGTCACTTCAGAGAATGTGAAGCAAGGATTACAGAGGTGGTACTTATGATCATCATCTTATGAGATACATGCATCAACCTTCTTTTTCGCTTTAGCTTTTTTGCTGTAGTGGTTTTTATAGAAATAGTTGAGTGGTTGTCTGGAAGGTGTTGTGTTGTATATTTATCTTAATTTTTTTATAAGAGTTAAATCACTTTAAAATGGTTCATATATATATATTGTTTATTGTTGATAAAAAAAATCATACAAAATCATACCAGACATTAATTTGACTGCGACATTATTTTCTGCAGCTTCGAGAAAGGTGGGATTCCTGCTAAGTTTGTTATAATTGATGATGGCTGGCAATCTGTTGAGATGGATCCCAATGGTACTGAATGGAAATCTGATAATGCAGCCAAGTGAGTACTTCTTTTTCTAAGTTCAATCATCACTTTGTAATTCCATCCATTTTGCAGTGTTGAAAAGTTCACTTGCTTTCTTCTCAAACAGCTTTGCAAATCGCTTAACCAACATCAAAGAGAATCACAAATTCCAGAAGGATGGCAAAGAAGGTCAGAGAGTAGAGGACCCAGCTCTGGGACTTCGTCATATGACCAATGAAATCAAACAAGAGCATGATATAAAGTATGCCATTTTTATTTTGTTGGAAAATTCACATCAACTATAAATTAGTACATTTCATTATATATAAATAGATACAAACCTCACAAGTAAGTTTTATGATGTTGAGTTAGGTGCTCATGGTCTTTAAAAAATCTTCCCCAGGTATGTATATGTGTGGCATGCAATAACAGGATATTGGGGTGGTGTTAAACCTGGGGTTACCGGCATGGAGCATTACGAGTCAAAGATGGCCTTCCCTGTCTCATCTCCTGGAGTTGAGTCAAATCAACCAGATGAAGCTTTGGCAACCATTGCCATCAATGGACTTGGCCTTGTGAATCCGGAGAAAGTTTTTCACTTTTATGATGAACTTCACTCATATTTGGCATATGCTGGTATTGATGGTGTCAAAGTTGATGTTCAGAATATCCTTGAAACTCTTGGAGCAGGACATGGTGGGAGGGTGAAACTTGCAAGGAAATACCACCAGGCGTTAGAGGCATCAATTTCCAGGAACTTCCCTGATAATGGAATCATTTGTTGCATGAGTCACAACACTGATGGACTATACAGGTATGAATAGTGAATTCTTTAATTAACTTACACTGCATTTCTTGATGATTTTCTTAATGAATTTACTTGTGTAGCGCGAAGCGTTCAGCTGTTATTAGAGCATCAGATGATTTCTGGCCAAGAGACCCTGCTTCCCACACCATTCACATTGCATCAGTGGCTTACAATACTATTTTCCTTGGTGAATTTATGCAGCCAGACTGGGATATGTTTCATGTAAGTTATCAGATCTTTCCCCTTTTTATTTCAGTGAAAGAAAAACATACACATGCTTCTGCTGGAACTCATTAACTTTTTGTGTGATATTGTAGAGCCTGCATCCAATGGCTGAATACCATGCAGCAGCAAGAGCTGTAGGGGGATGTCCAATTTATGTCAGGTGAATGGAGATTGTAACTTTTTCTTAATACCCTTTTAATTTCATATTTGATATCTTATCTTGGATGTTGTTATATTGTGCAGTGACAAGCCTGGACACCATGATTTTGATCTTTTGAAGAAACTTGTACTACCTGATGGTTCTATATTAAGGGCCAAACTTCCTGGAAGACCAACAAAGGATTGCTTATTTACTGATCCAGCCAGAGATGGAAAGAGGTGATGAATTCAAAATGATTTGGCTATTATAAGTTATTATATACTTGACCAATTGATGCAATATCTTACATTTTACATTCTACAGTAGAATAAAGCATGAATGTATCTTTATATTTTACTTAATTTCTTGGATGTTTCTTTTGCAGTATTTTGAAGATTTGGAACAAGAATGATTTTTGTGGAGTTGTTGCGGTATTCAATTGCCAAGGAGCTGGGTGGTGCAAAGTTGACAAGAAGAACCTTATCCACGATGAGAATCCAGACAGTGTCACTGGTTTCATTAGAGCTAAAGATGTTGACTGTTTATCCAGAATAGCAGATGATAAATGGACAGGAGATGCCATAATATATTCCCATCTTGGTGGTATGTTTTTGGCTTGACACACTTACAAAGATTACAAATGTTAATCAAAATTTTCTTTTGTGTAATGTTCTTTTCATGATGTCAATTTGTAGGAGAAATGGTTTATCTTCCAACGGATGCAACCCTTCCAGTGACCTTGAAATCTCGAGAATATGAAGTTTTTACAATAGTTCCTGTGAAAGAATTGAGCGATGACATCAAATTTGCTCCTATTGGTTTAATAAAGATGTTCAATTCAGGCGGGGCTGTCAAAGAGTTTTTCAGTTTAGAATCCAATGAAAGTACAAATATAACCATGAAAGTTCGTGGTTGTGGTGAATTTGGTGCTTATTCATCAGCTCAGCCTAAGCTGATAACAGTTGATTCAGAAGAGGTAGAATTCAAGTATGAAGAAGAATCTGGATTGGTGACTGTTGATTTGAGAGTACCTGAGAAAGAGTTATACCAATGGAGTATTTCCATTGATTTTTGAATCAGGGATTTTGTCTATGAGAGGGTTATGTACTTGTAATGTATCCATAATTCGTGACAATTTGATGAATGTAGGTGGACAGTAACATGAAAGTTTGATTTCCTTATAGGGAATAACCAGAAGTAATCAATGAATATCACAGATTTCTCTACCTATTTCTCATGTTATATATAGCCTATCAGAAAAAAATACACTATTTGTTGAAGAATCAAGATTATTGGTATAATTATAGTAAAAATATATTAATTGAAGAATCAAAATTACTGATATAATTATGCCTTAACTTTGCTTAGCAAATCATTTTATCCCAGTCTAAACTTACTACTAAGTAGAACAAAAGTTACACCTTTTTCTGATAAATCGTGACACAAAGCAGACAAAAATAACAGAAAAGATGAAAGAACTTTTTTTGCCATCTTGAAATTGAAAAAACAGAAGTTTAATGTCAATATTAAAATATCAAATGAAAGGCATGTCATGTTTTGAACCTTATGAGTACCACTCAATAGCTAAAAATCTATGTTTAATCTGACAAAATATATTTATATAAATGGATAATACAAAAGGATAAAAGAAGAAGAAAGAGTAGTGTTAAAATAATATTATCAATATAATTCATATTATTTTGAGGGTACAAAACTATTTATCACATATATATTATTACAGATGTAAATATACGTATAATTTCTAAAATTTATAGATACAAAAATACGTATAATTTGTATAATCTCTAAAATTGTATAATCTCTAAAATGTAAAATTTTTATGGTGAAAATATATATATTTAAAAATTACGTTAGAATGATATTAAAATTGTGAAGAATCTAATGAACATTTATTGGATTGGATAACATTATAGTTATTAGAAAAGGAAACATCAGTGGTGGGAAAAGGCGTTAGTAGTGTTCTTTTGGGTTTGGGAAAACAAAAACCTTGGTTAAACCCTCTGATTGAAAGTTGCAAGTTGCAAGAGAGAGAGATGTTTGGGAGGGGAAGGGTGTGGTCGGTGTTGAGACGCGGCAAAGAAGCAATTGGAATTCCCAAACTAAGAGGAACGACGACGTCTTTCTCTTCTTCAACCCAACCACCACCTTTCAAGTTTCTAACCCCTCCCGTCGCCACCCATTACATCCATGCTTTCCGATCCCATCTTATTACCAAGGTTTGCACATTTTCTCCTTCTTTTCTCATCTGGGTTCTCTTCAATTTTCAATTTTGATAAACTTGTATGATATGGGGTGATCTCTTCCTTTTGCTTTATGTATTCACTATTGCTACTAAATGTTCAATCTCTGTGCCATTCTGGGAAGATTGTTACTATCCTTCTTTTTTAATTAATCCCTTATGATTGTAATTGTGTTGTGATGATGCTTTTAGGGTCATCATGTTCATGTGTCACACGCAAGGAACTTTTCTAAGATGGTGGCTGCTGGGGCTCAACACAAGGAGGAGGGATTGAAGCTGCTTGTGAGTGGGGGTTCTCATGCACAGAAAGTGGTTGGAATGTGGCTCTTTGGCTCTGCAGCATGGGTGTTCAGCATGGTGGTGCTTGGGGGTTTAACCAGACTCACCCGATCTGGTCTTTCAATGACTGATTGGAAATTCACCGGCACTCTTCCTCCTTTGTCAGATGAGGAATGGTTGAAAGAGTTTGACAAGTATAAGGAGTCACCTGAGTACAAACGGTAAACTGCAATCACTTGCTACACCTGAGTGAGCATATACTGTTGTAGAGTTTATAATTCTACACGTTTAGTTTTTCCATCAACTTATGAAATGCATCAAGGGACTTGTTTTTTCTGGGTGAGAAGATACACAAAGTCATCAATTCATGTAAATAAGTCCTTTTCAAGTTGGCTGACTAATTGTTAAAGCTTATAAAATCAAATCATAAAAGTTCAATGATTAAAATTCAAGGAATAATGTTTCATACAACTGTGCTCAAACTTCTTCATAAAATTAACGTGGTTAAATAATAGTTCAAACTTCACACTGCAAGAAAAAATGAGGAGCATGATTGTGTGATTCAGAGTATGGGGAGGATAATTAATATGCAGTGATGGAGAATAGTTGACTGCATTGGAACTGCGCCAATGGACAGGCTTGTTTTACCTTTCAAGTTCTTATTAGAATCTACAGTTTTTTAAGTATTGATTGTGTATTTATTACAAGAAAAACAAGGTATTGATTAAGTGGAAGTGATTTGATTCTCAGTCTGATAGAGCTTAGTAGTTCTTATGAATGTCATGATGATAATTAGTTTTTCCCATGTTGCAGTGTTAACAGAGGCATGCAGATTGAAGAATTCAAATTCATCTATTGGATGGAATATGCACATCGTATGTGGGGAAGGGCGTTGGGAGTTATGTTTGCTTTGCCATATTCATATTTTCTTCATAAAGGGTATATTACCTTGAGATTAGGACTTAGACTCTCTGCTCTTTTTGCCCTGGGTGCTGGTCAGGGTCTCATTGGTTGGTGGATGGTCAAAAGTGGTTTAGAGGTTGGATCATAAATAATATAAATTTTCCTTTGTTCGAAGTTGAAATTGACCCGCACTATCAACTCTAATAACGTTTTCTTTCCTTAGGAACCGCCCTCTGAATATTCTCAACCAAGGGTAAGCCCTTATCGTCTAGCAGCTCATCTTACCTCAGCATTTGCTATTTACTGTGGCCTCTTTTGGACTGCACTTTCTGTTGTTTTGCCTGAACCACCCACTGAATCCCTAACATGGGTTCGTGGGGCAGCTAAAGTGAGGAGACTTGCATTGCCTATCAGCATGCTTGTTGGTCTAACTGCTGTCTCTGGTGCATTTGTTGCTGGAAATGATGCTGTATGTTCTTTATTCAATAGTTTCTGCCCTTCCGTTTTTATTTGAAATGGTAACTTAGCCTTTGGCAAGGATGAAGAATGATCACACCGCTTACATGTGGATTTCCAGGGGCATGCATTTAATACTTTTCCGAAGATGGGTGATACATGGATACCGGAAGATATTTTTGTAATGAAGCCTCTGATTCGAAATTTCTTTGAGAATACATCAACTGTACAGGTAAGTAATCCATGTTGATACCTCTGAAAAGTAAAAAAATAGTAATACCTTTGTTTTCTTGATTCTTCTTTTGGTTGGATTTATCTTCGTTTTTCAAGAGTTGAGAAATTTTAACTGAATGAAGCTTGGAAATAATCCATGTTTGGAGTTGGTAGTAGTAAATTTAACCTCATAACATGAAATTCTGATAGGTGTTTTGTCCTTGACAGCTTGATCACCGTATACTTGCAACTGCAACTCTGATTTCAGTGGGGGTTTTATGGTGGTCGACAAGAAAGCTGGACATACATCCTGCAATAAGATCTGCGATTGGAGGCACTGTTGGCATGGCAGCTCTTCAAGTAATAATTTCAATTTGCAGTTTTATATTGCATTAGTATTTTTCTTTTTGTATTGTTGGGGTACTGCTTTACTGTTGTTGCTAGCTAGCTATCTGCTTGTTGTTATATTGCCTCCTTTGTCTAGGCCGAATACTCACACCTGTTGCTTGTTAAATATCTCACATCGATTAGAAATAAGGTCAATTCATAGTATATGTGAGTCTAAATCTCACCTTACAAACCTGTTTTGTAAGGTTGAAATTAGACTTAAGGTCTATTTCTTAATATAATATCAGACTTACAAGTTGACAAGTTTTGCGTGAGAGAGATGTGTTAGAGATCTCAGATCGATTAGTGATAAAACCAATTTATAGTATATAAGTGAATGCAAAACTCATCGTATAATGTTTTTGCATGCTTTTTACTTATTTTGTTAGCAATCTACTATATGATTAGGTATATTATTTAATTAGTTTTGCATGGTTACAGGTCACTCTAGGAGTTTCAACGCTACTTTCGTATGTACCTGTTTCACTGGGCACTGCTCATCAAGCTGGAGCCTTAACACTTCTGACATTCATGTTACTGCTTAATCACACCGTTCGAAGGCCATCTTTGTCCCTTCTCAAAACTCTACCTCAAGTTATCAAAGCACACTAATTGTTTCCATTGCATCAAGAATTAGCCTTTGTTATTTTTTCCATGCCAAGTTTGGCATTGATTTCCTAGTCCAATTTTCCTCTGTTGGAGTCTTCTGTCTTTGGTTTCTACATTTGAAGCCTGAAAGTTCATGATAATGCAACTGATTTGTTAATTATGCTATCTATTATTTTTGTAATGTATGCTAAATATTATTATAGAGAATAATTATGTAAATTGTAACAACTTAGAAGCTGCATAATCCATGGTCTTCCAACTTTGATGATGGCTTTTTTCTTCACTTAATTATCTTGTTCGAAAGTAAATTATGTAACAAACCCTTGAAATAAAAAATAATTAATTCAACTAAGAAAATTAGTTATCCTACTAAAAATAATTACTACGATATTAAAAGTAAAATCGTAACTAATATATATACAAATTTAAATGTAAGTCAATATAAGTTAATCTAAACTTTCGAAAATCCATACTTACTATGACAAATTTATTAAATTTTCTTTTTCTTGTGACGTGTTTGTTATACAATAGGATTTCTAAGTTTTACATCAATAAGTAATATTTTAATGCACATTATATGCGTGGGTTTTTTAAAAATAAAAAATATATAAGATTCGCATTAAAATATTATGTTTATTAATACAAATATAACGTAAATAATCGTTATTGAAATGGACTTGTCTCTAACTTTTTGGTACATGTAATAATATTGTTTTTATAGTTGGGAGTGACTTTGTTTCGCATTTTCAATCCAACAACTCGAAGTGGATTATATTAATTTAGAAATTATTTATTAATAATAAAATTAATTTAAATAATAATATTTTTTAAATTTTTAAAATAATAATTTATTTATTTAATATAATAATTTTTTTCTCTAAAAATTAATTTTATTTAATAATTTTTTTATATTGATATGTTTCACGAGCTTCTGAGTTTAAATATGCCACTTTATAAATCTTAAAAACAAATTAAATATGGAAATTCTTTGAAACCGATAGCATGTAAAATCATATAGATATATATGTAGTATATTTTAAACTTTAAATGAAATTTATATTTTTTTGGGTTGCAAATTTATATTTTAAAATCATAGATATTGGTTTCACGAAGATATATTTTTTATATTTAGGCAGTTCAAGTATCTATTTCGTGTAAACTATGACGAAACTATTTTAAATTATAAATAAATTTCTTAATATATATTACCAATCTTCTAGAACTAAATTTAATTATTTTGTTTGAAAAAAGTATTAAGTGGGGACATGGGACATAGGCTTATCATTTTTGGCATGAATAAAAAAGGTTTTTCTGGTTTCTACGTTAGATTTGCATTATCTTTGGTGACAAAACTAACAGTTGTAGAAGAAAAACATGTGATGAAGAAGACAAGAAGTTCAGATAGAAGAAGAGTTAGGTGATGTTCCAAATTCATCTGTTGTGTTCATCATTCATATTTCATGTTCTTCTGCTCTGAGAGAAGCTAGCAAAGATCAAACTTGAAGAGTTACAAGAATTGGTTTTAAGATGGGTGAAGAAGAAATATTTGAGGATTCAAGAGCACCTTTGATTCAAGATCCTTTAAGAAGAACTGGTTTGTGCATGCATCTCAGCATATCTGCTACTACTCTCTTTATTTCTCTCAAATTCCTCATCATCATTTCAACTTTACTTCTTTTGATTTCGATGTTGATAAAAACTTTTTTCTTTTTCCTCATCAACCTAAACTTTCTTATCGATTAGAGATTATATCATTTCATAGTATATAAATGAAGATAAATATCACTTCATAAGCTGGTTTTACTATGGTTAAGTTTAAAATCTAGTAATAATTTTTAATCTTTAGTAGTTTCAACAAGTGTTTTGTATATGTAAAAAGCAGTGTTCTTCTGTGAGTTGAAACAGATGGTATTGGCAAGTGTGGTTAGATAGAAACTGTAGCAAATATTTATTTGACTGATTGTTCTGCGAATGGTAGTTGGTAGCTTTATCTGTCAGTTTTAAAACCCAGTTTTTCATTGTGGTGTTAGTTACCAACTTTAAGTAATAAATACAAAAAAAGAGTGTATAATTTAATATATTATAGTAACACAATCAGCATAAGTAGTTTTAAATATTTAATAATGTTAATTAACCAGTTTTAATTAGACAAGGTTAATGTACTTAATTAACTAGGTATTGTTTATACACTGCTGAAACATACAAGTTATTCTACTGTATTTTAATATTCCAATTCAGCATGATTGCACTGTGTTTTAATAATCTTATTCCAATTCAGTATGATTGCATCCAATTATCACTAACTAACTAGTTAAACTTTTAAGTTTAACTCTATCTCATCAAATCGATTTATAAAATATTTACATTTATTTATATATTTATGAAATGTTTTAATCTCTAGTTGATGTGAGATCTAAAATACACCTCCTCACGTTGATGTTACCAACATGTGCGTGAAACTATATTTTATGGATATTTCTATAACGGTTCAATAGCGAGTAATCTGATAAATCCAACAAACAATTGTTAGGATAAATTCGAAATGACTTAAATACTATATTAAGAAGTAAACTTTAAGCCTAACTTAACCTTATAAAACCGACTTATAAATCGAGAGATTTGCACCAACTTCTATAATAACTCGATAGCGGATGATCTGATAAGTCCGACAAGGATAAGTTCGAAATAACTTGGATACCATATTAAAAAGTAAACTTTAAGTCTAACTTAACCTTATAAAACTGACTTATAAATCGAAATCGAAAGATTTATCCCAACTTATATACTATCAAATTACCTAATATCTAAGTTTGGATTATATGCATGAAGGTAATCTGCAGAAGGCAGTGGCACACATAATAACTGGTGTGATAGGAGCAGGAGTGCTGTCTCTGGCATGGTCAGTGGGAGAATTAGGGTGGATTGGTGGTCCATTGATGATTTTGGTGTTTGCAATCACAACCTTTGTTTCTGTAGACCTTCTTTCTGACTGCTATAGATTTCCTCATCCTCAATATGGCAACATTAGGTGCCCCTCTCTTATGGATGCTGTTCATCTCTACCTAGGTCAGTGCCATGCAACACTCTCTCATCTCATTTTTCTTTTATAATTTAATCAATATAATAATTAATTATTTTTAATTTTTAAAAATAATTTTTAATTAATAATTTCATTATTAAATTAATTGCAAATATATATGTCTAAGAAATATTATGATAAATTAGGAGAGAGGAAGAAAAAGGTGTGTGGAGTGCTGGTGCATGCAAGCTTATATGGTGCTACCCTTGCATATGTCATTACTTCTGCTACCAGTATCAGGTAACCCCATTTTCTTCTACCTTTATTATTATTAAACAATTACAAATTAAATATTTTCTTGTCATCATTATTTTAATAGTTTTTAGATATCACTCTTCTAAAATTAATTCACAAAAGATTGTGTGCAGGTGTTTTTTAATTGCATATAATTAAGCACTTTTTGGAACTAATTAGAGTGTGGTTAATTTAGGTAATAGTTTGATTATTTTATTTAGTTCTCTTGCGTATTAAACTTTTACTCAAACTATCATTTGAGACTTTTTAAAGGAAAAATAAAAAATGGTTGTGACCATTGACGATTTTATTTAATAAAGCTTAGAAAATGTCAAAATTTGGTTTGAAGAAGTTGGATATTTTATGTCACAAACTTAACAGACTTGGATATATGGAATCTCGTGAAATAGAATGGAGATAAATATCTAGTTTGAATCAAAATTAGTCCACAAAAATGTACAAGAAAAATCATTACATAACTTTCAATGTTTCAACACAACCATTAACACATAATAATACGAACATTTAATAATACGACATTGACCACATGGACATAAGATACGAAAGATGTGTATAATTGTAAGACACAATATATATATATACTATATAATTATAAATTATATAAATTAAAAATAAATATTTATGTGCATAAATATAGTTTAGGTTTTTTTTAAGTAAAAAAATGTTTTCATGGTTAGTTCTAAAGAATTTGTTCCTTATTTTATAATCATAATAAAAATTTTATAGAATAAATTTAAATTTTTAAAAATTAATATATTTTTTCTTTTTAAAATTGTATAAATTGTATTGAAACTATGTTCAAAATTGTCAAAAATTCAATAAATATTTTTTAAACTTTTAAATTAAACACTTCACAAATACATATTTACGAGTGTCATGTCGAATACATGTATCTGATAGACACATCCAAGCCTCATAGACCATTGTCTATTCTTAACAAGTTCTCACGAGAAAAGTCTAAATTATAATTTCAGACTTTTTTGTTTTGTTAAAACAATGTGAGTTTGCCTTTGAATTTTCATTTTAAAAGATGTTTGTAAAATTAGAAATAATATATGATATAAAAAGTAGTCTGTTAAACTTTATTTGATATAAAAAAAATGGCACCCTATGATTGGATTGGATTGCAAAGTGATTTGAATAACAAAGTCCATTTTAATCTTAATTTGAAAATAAATAAATAGAACAAAAGTGTATATAGTGAAAGAAAAATATGAGAAAAAGAAAAATCATTATTGCATAACGTAGTGTCACATAATAACAGTGACTATATATAGAAGACAAAATTGAAAAATCTGTAACCACGAAATCCAAAAGCACAAGCAAGATATCAATATTTAATTGATATTTCAACGAAATTTAGATAACTCAACAATAGACTTGTATTTGGTAAAATCCTCTTAAACTTTTTTTTTTTATTTTTTTCATTCAACTCTTATAGTTGTTGTTCGAAATATTGGGCACTACTTTGTTACCCTTAACGGGCTGGGGCATTCTTTTTTGCACCCCTACAATTTCTTTCTATATCCTACTAAATATTAAATTTTTTACTTTGTCATGAAAAATTGTTTTTCCGTTTGTATAATTTGAAAGTTACTTTTGTATGAAAAAAAAAATTAGATTACATAATCTAAAATCCCATTTTTATATGAAAAAGTTTTTAAATTGTCATGATGAATTTGGGATGTATTTGATTTCTATTCTTTATTTTTTTTTTAATTTTCAAAATACAATTAAAAACCAGTGGGTAGAGAATAGTGTAATACACAGTAGAATATGAAATTGAGGAAAAAAAAATAAACAAGATAAAAACAGATGAGAAAACATGTTTTTAAGATGTTTCTGTTTTTAGGCTTTTAAAATACTTGTTCACTAAATGTTTTAAAAAATAATTTTTAAATTAGTATGTAATTAACTAGTAATTATTTAAATTAATAATTAAAATTTGATAACTAATTAAATATTATTTTAAAAACTATTTATTAATAATAAAAAATAATTTAAATATTACTAATCTTTATATAATTTAATTAATTTAACAACTATTTTTTTTCCCTAAAATTAATTTTTATTTAATAAATTTTTGCAATGATACGTAGAAAAACTCATCTTTTTCCTGCACCCTTACATTTATTTTCATTATCTATCCAATGGCACTATCACAAAAGAAAAAACTTTTGTGTGCAAATCTAGAGGAAAATTCAACTCGTGGATTCTTTGTTTGTGTTACTACTAAAGTGTTGTGTCTGCAACTTTGGTATCGGTTCTTCGGAATCCTAGGTAGCGTTAATCATATTCTTGTTTCTTTGTCTTCATTCTCTGGTCTATAAGATGAATCAACATAGAAATTGGGAACTTTAGAATATTAGGAATTTAAAAGTTCATATCGAATATAAGTGAAAAAGTTGAGTGAGATATAAAAAAAACCCATAAATGCAAAGTTTGTGATTCACACATCAATGGTGGTAGCTCTTTCTCTGGTTTAAAATAATCCCAACATACAAGGTTTCTTAAGAAAAGCACGTTCCTTCTTCCTTACGATATGGAATAAAGATGGTGTTTTTTCCCAATGAGTCTACATATTTTTCAATGGAATCTTAAATTTTTTGAGTTCCTTGAGATTGAAGTGAAGGAAGCTAAACCAGTAGGCCTTAGGGTTGAACCATGCTGCTATTAGGTTCCTCTTATGTCTCACTATTCAATGAAATCCAATATTTTCTATTCAAGATGCTACACCTCAAAGGCTATAGGTGTGATAAAGAAGGGTTGAAAATAGATTCATAAGATAAAACCTTACCCACGTTTGGGGTGCTTTATTTTCATCCACAAAACCACATTCGTTTCAAATATTCATTCATTTGGTTTATTGAATACTGCCATTTGAACTATGTTTGAATATCAGTTAAAACACTCAAATTAATTCAGTCAACATCATATTTTTTAGGTTCAATAAAAACCCTTCTCTCTTTTCCAACTGCGGGTAGTTTCATATTGTTGGAGATCCTACATAAAGTAGAGATAAAGACTTTTCATTGTATATAAGTGGATGCAAACCTTATTTATAAGTCTATTTTATAAGATTGAGTTAGGCTTAAACTTAATCTGATATAAGAGTCTATCTTAACAAGAGTTTGAGCTTATCAAGTCATTCACTATCGGGTTGTTAGTTATCAGACCATTCATAATATATAGTCTCACACACGAGTTGACAGTCTCGACGTGAGGGATGTGTTAGAGATGATTTCACGTGCACTAGAAATAAGAATTTTTCATAGTATATAAGTAGGTACAAAACTTCAGAACAACATGTGTTGTGTTAGACTTAAATCCACCTCTTGACACAAATTGTCATGGTTCATGAACTGATATTTATAGGACAGATAATCAAGTGCTATTAATACTTTTTTATAAATTGAAAAATTTGAATATATGTTATGTAAAGATTGATTGAAATAGTAGACTCACGATGCTGATATAAAGCATGAACCATTGTGATGTAATATAGAGTGGTGTTTTGACTAAGGTGAGTAATACTCTTGACATGATGTGATGATGTTAGATATTTTGAATCTTCCCACGTTAGCCTCACTATTTCACTCACGTACCTCTTCCTCTGATAGGTACTTATCACTGAACCATCTGCACTATGTTGGGTAGTATAGAGAGAATATACTCCACCACAACATGACAACTCCACTATTTCAAAACTTGTGATGACCACTGAATGGCCTTTTATTAAAAGGTGCTCTGCATAACCTATAACCATACTCATACGCAGCTCAGTTTCTTAGAAATTTTAAAGAATCTCCTTCATCTTCATCTTCCTGAGCCAATCACCCTCTTTTGTTTTACACACAAAGGACATGGCTTCTAAAAGTTGATACTATTTGAATTTTGGTTTGGCTCATGTAGCTATAATGACATCAAGACACAAACACATGTTTATCAGCCTATTTTAGATTTATTTACACTATTTCCTTAAATATCTTCCATGCATCTATTTAGTCTGTTAACTTTAGGAGAGTTGTCATAGACATCTCAGAGTCCTTCTTCATCAATTTTGAAATTGCAAACAAAATAGTATCTCCCTTCATAATTTCATAAGGATGTACATGGAAACCAAAGTTATTTTGTTATCAAACAAACATGATTTCGAACTCAAGTAGATGCCATATAGTTTGTTTGATTGTAGTTAGTTGTAGACTGTTCTAAGGGATTCAATCACATTCATGAAAAACAACTGAGTTGGATTCTTGGATAAAAATGGCTGTTCAAAACTCTCTCCAAATATCTAGAAGTGGTACTGGTGATTATGATGATGATGGGCGTGCCAAGAGGACTGGTAAAAATCTCTAGGGCCGTACCATAACCATAAGAGTTTCATGTTCTTATATATGAATTTTGGCTTCTGAATTTTAGTCCTTCCATCAATTCTATCAGGAACTATATGGAGTGCTGTGGCTCATATCATCACAGCCATTATTGGTGCTGGTGTTCTGTCTCTGGCATGGAGTACTTCCCAATTGGGATGGATTGCAGGACCATTTTTCTTGCTTTTTTGTGCAATTGTGGCCTGTCTTTCTTCATTCCTCCTTTCTGATTGTTACAGAACTCTGGATCCTGTAACTGGGAAAAGAAACTACTCTTACATGGATGCTGTTAGAATCTATCTTGGTAGTCACTCTAGTCTAAAACTCAGAACATGGTTCCACTGAACTGTCATCATAATTATGCAAACTAATCATGTTTACTCTTAGTTTAGGCAATAAAAGGACATGGTTAGCTGGTTTCCTTCAATATTTGAGCTTGTATGGTGTTGGTGTTGCTTATGTAATTACCACAGCAACCTGTTTGAGGTACTATTCCAGTTAAACCCCATCTAAAATGAGAAGATCATTATTTATATGCAAGTATGAATCTGTGTTTTAGCTAGTTGCTTCTATCATTTTTTTATTTTATGTAATATTGAAGATACTAGTCTACCTTAATGATAATCATGTTCATGTCCTAAGGGTGCTTGGTTTTTTCTACAAATACAGAGCGATACTGAAATCAAATTGTTATCACAAGGAAGGGCATGAGGCTCCTTGTAAATATGGGGATGCAGTATACATGATGTTGTTTGGACTGGTTCAGATCATAATGTCATTCATACCAGACCTCCATAACATGGCATGGGTTTCAATTGTTGCTGCCATAATGTCCTTTACATATTCATCTATTGGACTTGGACTTGGCATCACAACAGTAATAGGTAACTTTCAATTTCACAATTGGGATTTGTTTACTTGTCCATCCAAGCCTTCTGATTATTGAAGCAAGAAAATGAAGGAAAAAACATGTATTTTGTACTAAAACACATATCTAGCTGCTAAAAACATATTAAATGGCAAAGTATATGGAATGTTAGATTCAGGTATGAACTATATTAGGATATGTTTTAGAATCAAAGAGTTGAAAGAGAACAATGAATGATGAAACTTATGTTACCTTGGCAGAAAATGGAAGAATTATGGGTAGTTTAACAGGAGTACCAGCTGCAAATATTTCTGACAAGTTATGGTTAGTCTTCCAAGCAATTGGTGACGTTGCCTTTGCTTATCCATACTCAGTAATCCTCCTTGAGATACAGGTACCTTTCATATGAATTTAAATGGATTGACATTATAAACTATAAAGAGATTTTGTTTTGTCATTCACTCATAGATTGTCATTTAAGGTAACTTTGTTGAAAATTATATTAACTAAAAGTCATATCTAACTAGATTTTTTATTCATTGATTGTCTATATTTATCTTATCGAAATTAAACACTATTAAGAAGTATATTTAAGTCTAATTCAACCTCATAAAACCGACTTATAAGATGAGATTTGCAACTATTAAAAACAAGATCGAATTTACTGTTGAAACCAAATATTGAGTTTGTTTATTTTGACTAAAGGACACTCTAGAGTCTCCTCCACCAGAAAACAAGACCATGAAAAAGGCCTCCATTATTGCTATCCTCATTACAACATTCTTCTATCTCTGTTGTGGATGCTTTGGGTATGCAGCTTTTGGAAATCAAACTCCAGGGAACCTCTTGACAGGGTTTGGGTTTTATGAGCCTTATTGGCTCATTGACTTTGCTAATGCTTGCATTGTTCTTCACTTGGTGGGAGGATATCAGGTACTATATATTTTATACATGAGAACAAAGCTTCTTATTAAGCCATTGAACTACTACTTTCACTTCTTAGTTACCTGGTGCATTCACTTCAAAATTTCATGATGCATCTTTTCTAGCAATTCCTTAATTTCTGTCCATTTCTTACCTTATGATAATTGTTTCAATTACCTCCCTTATGTGAATTATGGTCTATATATGCAACTGTATATGAATTCTTTTCATATTATCTGACAAATGATAGTTTTGATTCTTGTATATGATCTTTATTGTCAGATTTACTGTCAGCCGATATATAGTGCTGTTGAAAGATGGTGTTCAAAAAAGTACCCGAACAGTGGCTTTGTGAATAATTTCTACCAACTGAGAGTGCCTTTGTTGCCAGATTTTCAGCTAAACTTGTTGAGGATATGTTTTAGAACAGCCTATGTGGTTTCCACAACTGGACTTGCGATCCTATTTCCTTACTTTAATCAAGTTCTGGGAGTGCTAGGAGCCTTAGGATTTTGGCCATTGGCTATATATTTCCCAGTAGAGATGTATTTTGTGCAGAGGAAAATTGAAGCTTGGTCTAGAAAATGGATTGTCTTAAGAACCTTCAGCTTTATTTGCTTTCTTGTGTCACTACTAGGTCTCATTGGATCACTTGAAGGAATCATAAGCGAGAAACTAAGCTAATGAAGGGTGCTTCGTTTGTTTGTGTTCATTGTCTTGTTGGCATCTATTTCATGTATTTCAGTTTCACGTTAATTCCATTGTTTGTGAAGTTGGTCTTAGACATGGAAAAAGTCCTCTTTTGTTTGGTGAAGAATTCCCTTTAAACAAAGTGTAATATGGATTAAGACTTTTTTTCATTATGCATCCCTGTAAAATTTAATTTTATCTTTTTTAAAATTGTATTCCGAATTGTATAGATAAATAATCACTCGAAGTTTTTTTTCAAAATACAAGGAAAAATACAACCCTCAACAATAGAGAATTTTAAAACAATATATATTTTCTCGAGTTATTAGATGATATATAATCAATTAGCCATCTTTACCAATTGCTTTGTAACAAAAACTGTAGCCAAACATTAGAATTTGATGACAAACTAGTACTAACGTGAGCCAAGAGTTACAAAAGTACAAAATCCAATAATGAAAATAACTTGTTCAAGCCACAACACAAGCAATACCAAGCTAGTAGTGATGGTAAATTAACAGCTTGGGTGGAAATATTCCGTCATGGTCAGTTTAAGGAATAACTTAAGCATTACTAAAAACATCAATATATGGGCAAGTTCATTGCTGCTGTGACCCCGATGTTGATGTTCCAGATTCAGTTGGGGCATGTGCAGCCTGTACAGACCCTGTCTGTGAAGACACTGGTTGCGTAGAATGCTGATAAGGATGATTTGCAGCCGGCGGCTGGGATGGAGCGGCAGTATTGTATGGAGGTGGTGGGTACTGTTGATAAGGGGGAACTGGCGGCATATAACCATATGGAGAGTAATACTGATGGTGATATTGGCCAGGAGGAGGAGGCATCATTGGACGGGCATAGTGTTGCATTGGCTGCTTCTCCAAACTGGACTTGTTCTCCCCCGACCCAGAAGGCCCACCAGGAGGACCATCTTGAGATGAAATAAGGGCACCCATTCTTTGAGGATCCATTGACGGGTAGTAGCTTCTTTCCTGCTGCATAGGTGGTGGATTGTTATAGAAAAGTGTTCCTTGAGTTTGGTCCTGGTTCTGCTGCTGTGATATAACTGCCCGAGGCAACAATCCACTATGAGCCACAGATGACTGCTGCCTAGCTTGATCAGAGCCATCTGACTCAGGTTTTGATGTCTGAGGCCTGCCCCACATCAGCTTTAGCCTTAGGCCCTTAATAACCAGTTTGTTCGAGAGTTCTTCTGCTGCCTTTTCTGCGCCTTCTCGGGTAGTATATGATACAAAAGCACAAGCCCGTTGCAGAACCATTTTTATAGATTCAATTTCTCCATGAGCATAGAAGTTATCCCGCAAATCCTGCTCAGTGACCCTAGCATCAAGTCCACCAACATAGAGAGTTTTAATGCTCTCATCCTCAGGAGCCTCCAGAGTGGCCATCTCCCCTGCCTTGCCAAGTAGCTTCAAGGCCACTGGATCATTCACCCTGAATAATTTAAAGCATGAACAGAATATTAATAGAGGAAAAATTATAAACAGCACCGGCTACAGCCACTAGAAATATCATCAGTATATGTAGTCACTAGAAAATTATGCAGATAAAACAAAGAATAAGTAGACCACCACAGGTTAATATGAGATAGAAAAAAATGATCGTATATCCATGATGCACTAAAAATATAGAAGCAAAAGGTTATCCTCACAATAAGATGTTTGATAGCTATTGATGTCTGCTACATGACTTTTTGCCACTATTGAAAATTGAAGGTTGTTCAAAGGAATCATCCTTCGTCCATATAAAAAAAAATCTATTTCAACAAGTTGAGAAGAAGCAAACTACAAAAAACATGTTCTTAAAAGTAAGATAGATTACGGAGGTTGTATGCAGACAAGATAAGTCGTTCCACTTCACATATAGAAGGAAAGAAAGAAAGCCCAAAATGCAATTACATGGCAGTTAGTAACTTAGTATCATAATATTTCCTCCCCAATTTGGATCCTCAGATGGTGATTTTGACATCTACACCAGACCCCACTCGGTGGAGGAAGGTTTACTTATTGTTGTTTAAACACAGCTTCCTACCAGCAGAACTATCACATCACATAGGACAACCACAAAAGAACTGACTACCTAATGAAGTAACAATTGTATCCATCTCGGAGATGGAAATGCTTGAGTTGCTGCCCAGTTCCAATGACAATACATAGAGACAACTAATTTGGAATAAAAAGAGCAACTGCAAGAGAGAACAAGTATGTAAAGGTCATAAGCAAATAAGTCACTTTTAACCATACATACCCATAATAACGATCTTTAATATTTTGTTGAGACAATTCCCCAGTTTCTGGCATCTCGTGTCTATAAGGGCACTCGGCTCCTCTGGTACATTCACCCCTTATGTAGAAACTGCAAATATGCGCCCGGTTTCTTTTGTAATATGGAGTTGTTCTTTGAAGCTTCAGGATAGTATCATTAGGACGTGCTTTTCCAAAAGAAGATTCATAATCTATACCAGCTCTAGCCTGCACCATACTTTTATTCTTAGTAAAAAGATATGATCAAGTAATGACCGAGAACTGAGTTAAAATAGTATAAATCCTAAAAGAGATGGATAAAGAAAATTTGAGATTTTAATAGCTGTTATGAAATGACTATGAAAATCAGAGTTCCCTGGTTGAGGAATTCTGCATGCAATAAAAAAGGTAACTCCAAAATATTACAAAAAAAGATATTGACCAAAAAAATAACAATTCACTCACAACTACATACAGAATGACTTTAAACACACTACTACTTTTCTAATCATTAATTACATTAAACTATTATAAACTATACATGCAATGGCATAAGGAAAACATACCTTACGGTCATGCTCTTCAGCAAAATACTCCCTATTAACATCACTCTTTGGAATGGCATCATTGGAATCAATATGGAGAGCTGTGTCTCGGACTTGAACCGGTAGTCCATATTCAAGGTCCAGAAGGCACACTTGACAGACATTTTTCAATTTACTACATGTCTGACATATCTCAGTTTTCTTGTATCTCGCATCTCTACCTGGTCTCCATCTAAACACAGTGAATGGCCGTGTACAAATCTTGCACTCCTTGTCATACTCTGCTCTTGTCTGCCCACGAAAATAAACACGACGAGAAGCAATTAGAAAACAATAGCATACGGCAATGGTTTTAATCTCAACATTAACTACTATGTGATAAACAAACCTATTGTTCCATACCTCAAAAGAAGAAAAAATTGAAAAAATCTTCTTAGTTTTAAATACCAAACATTACCATAATCACAAGAAAACTAACCCAGATTTATTTCCTACAGTCTTTAAATTCTACGGAAATTGAAAGTATAAATTAAAAGATAAAAGTTATCCTTTCCTTTGAAAGGCATTCAATATATCAAAATCTAACTCAACTGTTCCTTCAACCTTTAAAATTCCTCCCCAAACAAACACAGAAAAACGGTGAGAAAATGTTACTGTTCTCACAACCCGTGCTAGTGAAAGCAAATGACACAGTTAAAGAATCGTCACTTGTTAGTTATTATAAGTGCTATCTTCCAATATCCCATTCAATCTCGCAAAAACAAAGCAGAATCACTCAAATAAAAAACGAGTAAGATTTGAAACGGACCATTCGAACATAGGGGCTGTCGCCGAGGCAGGATTCGCAGATGATGGGGAAATCAGAACGTTCCCAACCGTCGGCTTCGTGGTCTCTGAGCAACCTGTGTGCCATGGTTAGGGCTTTGGTGGTTGCAACAAAATCGAAGCTGAAGAAGAAAAAACGGAAAGAAGGTAAAAAGAATCAGAGCATTTACTTTATTAGAAAATAAAAAAACATCAATAGAATACGGAAATGGGAAATCTGAAATTGAATAAATTGTTTTTATGAACTTCGATTTCGTATACCAAGGAACGGAAAGAACTTGGCAATGAACACCGCGGGGAACGGAGGTCGTGGCGGTTCAATTTGCTCTACGAAGCAGTGTAGAGGGAGAAATATTAGGTCTAAGTTTGTAGAAGTTAATGTTGACTAATTAAAATGGTTTATTAAAATTGTTTAGGATTTTTAATAATTACAGATAAATGATTTCCATTATAATTGTTATTTTTTATTTTTTTTTATTAATATTTTATTTTAGAGTTTCAGTTATTTTTTATTTTTTAGTATTTATTAAATAATTTATTAATCTCATAATTAATTAAAAATATTTTTTTATTTTATTTTTAATATTAATATATTGTTATTTCGGAAAAAAAAGTTGTTAATTTTAAATATTATTTATTAAATTTTATATATTAAATATTATATTTTATATATATTATATATTATATATATTGTATAATATAATATATATATATAATATTAAATATTAAATATTATATCTCTTAAAAATTATAATTTTTTTCTATCTTATCTCTCTTAAGAATTATAGATTTTATCATTTCTTATCATTTGATTGGTAGTTGTTTTATAGTATAAAATGCATGTACTTTTTAACATTTAAATCAAAATGAAATTTGTGTGTTTTATGTTATAGATGATATGATTTATAAAAAATGAGTTTAATTATATATATATTTTTCATAAAGATGTGATTTATATACATATATGAATATGCTACTTCACATTAATTTAGTCCACATTAATTTTGTCGTCGACTGACCTGAATCAAACTTTGGTGGTGGATCTTGGACTGATTTTCTTCTTTTTGATGTCATTGCTTTGGGATGTTGATAAATGATGAGGCTCCACCTAATAACAAGACTCTGACCGATGATCAAGTCAGTGAGAACATATACAACTATGAATATTTGAATAGAGTATTACATGCATGTAATATCATCAGCAAAAACTTACCTATGTTTAGGGTCTTGATGTCCTTTTATAACACTGATCTCAGGAGTTAACTAACATAAAAATATTATGTTAATATATCCATTTATTTTATAGTTACAAGTAGAACATTATCTCTAATTGTAACTAATTCAATTATGAATTGTCAGTTGTTTGGGCCGATCTCCTGACACATCAATGGACTTACCATTATCTTGGGGCAGTTTATTCTTGCACCACTACATTTTTCTTCCTGCACCCCCACAAGGTTGTGCAAAGACAAAATTGTCCCTGTATAAAACTGTACATTTTTTTTTGTATTCCAAATTATGAAATCCGATAAATTTTTGGATTGGCGCTTCCGGTAAAATTTCGAATTTGCTTGTCTGGTAATCTCCTGGATTGGTGCTTCCGGTAGTACATGAATGACAGTGTTAATCCAAAATAAAAAAATGCAAAACATCCATAATTGAAAAAACCATTCCGGATCCGTCAATCCATAATTCAAAATATGCATTCCGGATTCAGAAATCCATAATTGAAAAAAATCATTTCGGATTCACCAATCCGTAATAGAAATTAAGCTGCCGAATTCAACAATCCAGAAATCAACAATTAATGCAAACTTTGCTTCCATAACACCCCCCTCATCCAGAATGCAACATTATTCACTTCCGGAATGATGAATCCGTATCACACTCACAGATCCCGAATTCAAATAACAGATGAAGGTCAGTTTCAGAATTTACCAAATTGTGGGGTGCTGGAAGAAAAATGCATGGGTGCAGGAAGAAACTGTCTTATCTTGGATCAAGCTAAGTATTTCCACTAGCAAAATTTGTGAAATTTCGCCATACTTTCTGCAATTTTATTCTATGTTGAAAAATTGCGATGAAAAATTCACACCAGTACTTTCATGTGTTGTTTGCACCCTGCGAAGGAGGCACGTCCATAAACAAATCACAAAAAGGAGATATAGGGAAGAAAAGTCAGGACATTTTGTTTTCGGAAAACCGGTTATGTTCACTCTCGGTCTGGGTCTTACTACGCCCTATTCCTTGGGTCTTTTGGTCTGATAATTTTACCAGACATTCTTCATTGTGTGTATTGAGATTTGGCTGAGATTTGAGCACCAGATTCGTCCCACAAGATTCTTAATAAAATTTTTATTCATCACTACCAGGGTTGAAAGGAAGGTTCGTTTGTGTGTGAAACTGTTTGATTTTTTTCCTACGGGGATACTCATCCGTTTGACCTAAAATTTGACGCGTTTTGTCCCAAATTCAGTCCAGATTCTTACGTGGAATTTCAGGAAAAAATTCTTCCAGGACCATTTTTCTGAAATTTTGTGAAAAACCAAGGCTATCCTCTAGCAAAATTTGTGAAATTTAGTCCTACTTTCTGCAATTTTATTCAGTGTTCAAAAATTGCGTTGAAAAATTCACACAAGTACTTTCATGTGCTGATTGCACCCTACGAAGGAGGCACGTCAATAAACAAATCACAAAAAGGAGATATAGGGAAGAAAAGCCAGGACATTTTGTTTTCGGAAAACCGGTTTTGTTAACTCTTGGTCTGGGTCTTACTACACCCTATTCCTTGGGTCTTTTGGTCTGAAAATTTTACCACACATTCGTCATTGTGTGTATTGAGTTTTGGCTGAGATTTGAGCCCCACATACGCCCCACAAGATTTTCAATAAATTTTTTATTCATCACTACCAAAGTTGAAAAGAAGGTTCGTTTGTGTGTGAAACTGTTTCATTTTTTTCCTAGGTGAATACTCATCCGTTTGGCGTAAAAATTTTCGCGTTTTGTCCCAAATTCAGTCCAAATTCTTACGTGAAATTTCAGGAAAAAATTATTCCGGGACAATTTTTCTGAAATTTTGTGAAAAAATAAGGCTATCATCTAGCAAAATTTGGGAAATTTCGCCTTACTTTCTGCAATTTTATTTTGTATTGAAAAATTGCGTTGAAAAATTCACACAAGTACTTTCATGTGCTGTTTGCACCCTGCGAAGGAGGCACATCCATAAACAAATCACAAAAAGAAGATATAGGGAAGAAAAGCTAGGAGATTTTGTTTTCGGAAAACCTGTTCACTCTCGGTCTAAGTCTTGCTAAGCCCTATTCCTTGGGTCTTTTGGTCTGAAAATTTTACCAGACATTAGTCATTGTGTGTATTCAGTTTTGGCTGAGATTTGAGCCTCAGATTCGACCCACAAGATTTTTAATAAATTTTTTATTCATCACTACCAGGGTTGAAAGGAAGGTTCGTTTGTTTGTGAAAATGTTTGATTTTTGTCCTAGGTGAATACTCATCCGTTTGACGTGAAATTTGTAGCGTTTTGTCCCAAATTCAGTCCACATTCTTACGTGGAATTTCAGGAAAAAATTATTCCAGGACAATTTTTCTGAATTTTTTTGAAAAACCAAGGCTATCCTCTAGCAATATTTGTGAAATTTCGCCCTACTTTCTGTAATTTTATTCTGTGTTGAAAAATTCACACAAGTACTTTCATGTGTTGTTTGCACCCTGCGAAGGACGCACATTCATAAACAAATTACAAAAAGGAGATATAGGGAAGAAAAGCCAGGACATTTTGTTTTCGTAAAACCAGTTTTGTTCACTATCGGTCTGTGTCTTACTACGCCCTATTCCTTGGGTCTTTTGGTCTGAAAATTTTACCACACATTCGTCATTGTGCGTATTGAGTTTTGGGTGAGATTTGAGCCCCAGATACGCCCCACAAGATTTTCAATAAATTTTTTATTCATCACTGCCAGGGTTGAAATAAAGGTTCGTTTGTGTGTGAAACTGTTTGATTTTTTTCCTAGGTGAATTCTCATCCGTTTGTCGTGAAATTAGTCGCGTTTTGTCCCAAATTCAGTCCAGATTCTTATGTGAATTTTAGGAAAAAATTATTCTGGGACAATTTTTCTGAAATTTTGTGAAAAACCAAGGCTATCCTCAAGAAAATTTGTGAAATTTCGCCATACTTTCTGCAATTTTATTATGTGTTGAAAAATTGCGTTAAAAAATTCACACAAGTACTTTCATGTGCTGTTTGCACCCTGCGAAGGAGGCAGGTCCATAAAAAAATCACAAAAAGGAGATATAGGGAAGAAAAGCCAGGACATTTTGTTTTCGAAAAACCGGTTTTGTTCATTCTCTGTCTGGGTCTTACTACACCATATTCCTTGGGTCTTTTGATCTGAAAATTTTACCAGACATTCTTCATTTTGTGTATTGAGTTTTGGCTGAGATTTGAGCTCCAGATACGCCCCACAAGATTTTCAATAAATTTGTTATTCATCACTGTCAGAGTTGAAAGGAAGGTTCGTTTGTGTGTGAAACTGTTTCATTTTTTTCTAGGTGAATACTCATCCGATTGACGTGAAATTTGTCGCGTTTTGTCCCAAACTCATTCCAGATTCTTACGTGAAATTTCAGGAAAAAATTATTTCGGGACAATTTTTCTGAAATTTTATGAAAAACCAAGGCTATCTAGCAAAATTTTTGAAATTTCGTCCTACTTTGTTCAATTTAATTCCGTGTTGAAAAATTGCATTCAAAAATTCAAACAAGTACTTTCATGTTGTGTTTGCACCCTGCGAAGGAGGCACGTCCATAAACAAATCACAAAAAGGAGATATAGGTAAGAAAAGTCAGGACATTTTGTTTTCGGAAAACCGGTTTTGTTCATTCTCGGTCTGGGTCTTACTACGACCTATTCCTTGGGTCTTTTGGTCTGAAATTTTTATCAGACATTCGTCATTGCTTGTATTGAGTTTTGGATGAGATTTGAGCCCCAGATTCGTCCCACGAAATTTTCAATAAATTTTTTATTCTTCACTGCCAGAGTTGAAAGGAAGGTTCATTTGTATGTGAAACTTTTTGATTTTTTTCCTAGGTGGATACTCATCCGTTTGACGTGAAATATATCGCGTTTTGTCCCAAATTCAGTCCAGATTCTTACGTGAAATTTCAGGAAAAAATTATTTCGGGACAATTTTTCTGAAATTTTTTGAAAAACCCAGGCTATCCTGCAGCAAAATTTTTGAAATTTCGTCTTACTTTCGGCAATTTTATTTCGTGTTAAAAATTGCGTTGAAAAATTCAAACTAGTACTTTCATGTGCTCTTTGCACGCTGCGAAGGAGGCACGTCCATAAACAAATCATAAAAAGGAGATATAGGGAAGAAAAGCCAGAACATTTTTTTTTTCTGAAAACCAGTTTTTTTCACTCTCGGTCTGGGTCTTACTACGCCCTATTCCTTGGGTATTTTGGTTTAAAAATTTTACCAGACATTCATCATTGTGTGTATTGAGTTTTGGCTGAGATTTGAGCCCCAGATTCGTCCCACGAGATTTTTAATAATTTTTTTATTCATCACTGTCAGGGTTGAAAGGAAGGTTCGTTTGTATGTGAAACTGTTTGATTTTTTTCCTAGGTGGATACTCATCCGTTTGACGTGAAATTTGTCCCTTTTTGTCCCAAATTCAGTCCAGATTCTTACGTGGAATTTCAGGAAAAAATTATTTCAGGACAATTTTGTGAAAAACCAAGGTTATATCCTCTAGCAAAATTTGTGAAATTTCGCCCTACTTTTTGCAATTTTATTTTGTGTTGAAAAATTGCGTTGAAAAATTCACACAAGTACTTTCATGTGCTGTTTGCACCCTGCGAAGGAGGCACGTCCATAAACAAAACACAAAAAGGAGATATAGGGAAAAAAGCCAGGACATTTTTTTTTCGGAAAACCAGTCTTGTTCATTCTCTGTCTGGGTCTTACTACGCCATTTTCCTTGGGTCTTTTGGTCTGAAAATTTTACCAGACATTCGTCATTTTGTGTATTGAGTTTGGGCTGAGATTTGAGCTCCAGATACGTCCCACAAGATTTTCAATAAATTTGTTATTCATCACTGTCAGGGTTGAAAGGAAGGTTCGTTTGTGTGTGAAACTGTTTCATTTTTTTCTAGGTGAATATTCATCCGATTGACGTGAAATTTGTCGCGTTTTGTCCCAAATTCAGTCCATATTCTTACGCGGAATTTAAGGAAAAAATTATTTGGGGATAATTTTTCTGAAATTTTGTGAAAAACCAAGGATATCCTTTAGCAAAATTTTTGAAATTTCGCCATACTTTCTGCAATTTTATTCTTTGTTGAGATATTGCGTTGAAAAATTCCCACAAGTACTTTCATGTGCTGTTTGCACCCTCCGAAGGAGGGACGTTCATAAAAAAATAACAAAAAGGAGATATAGGTAAGAAAAGTGAGAACATTTTTTTTTTCGGAAAACCGGTTTTGTTCACTCTCGGTTTGGGTCTTACTACGCCCTATTCCTTGGGTCTTTTGGTCTGAAAATTTTACCAGACATTTGTCATTGTGTGTATTGAGTTTTGGCTAAGATTTGATCCCCAGATTCGTCCCACAAGATTTTCAATAAATTTTTTATTCATCACTGCCAATGTTGAAAGGAAGGTTCGTTTGTGTGTGAAACTGTTTGATTTTTTTCCTAGGTGAATACTCATCCGTTTGACGTGTAATTTGTCGCGTTTTCATCCAAATTCAGTCCAGATTCTTACGTGAATCTAAGGAAAAAATTATTTCGGGACAATTTTTTTGTAATTTTGTGAAAAACCAAGGCGATAGCAAAATTTGTGAAATTTCACCTTACTTTTTGCAATTTTATTCTGTGTTGAAAAATTGCGTTGAAAAAATCACACAAGTACTTGCATGTGCTGTTTGCACCGTCCGAATGAGGCACGTCCATAAAAAAATAACAAAAAGAAGATATAGGGAAGAAAAGTCAGAACATTTTGTGTTCGGAAAATAAGTTTTGTTCACTCTAGGTCTGGGTCTTACTACGCCCTATTCCTTGGGTCTTTTGGTCTGAAAATTTTACCAAACATTCGTCACTGTGTGTATTGAGTTTTGGCTGAGAATTTAGCCCCATATTCGTTCCACAAGATTTTCAAGAAATTTTTTATTCATCAATGCTAGGGTGTAAAGGAAGGTTCGTTTGTGTGTGAGACTGTTTGATTTTTTTCCTAGGTGAATACTCATCTGTTTGGCGTGAAATTTGTCGCGTTTTGTCCCATATTCAGTCTAGATTCTTACGTGGATTTTTAGGAAAAAAAATTATGGGACAATTTTTCTGAAATTTTGTGAAAAATCAAGACTATCCTCTATCAAAATTTGTGAAATTTCGCCCTACTTTCTCACTTTTCTTCCTTATATCTCCTTTTTGCGATTTTTTTATGGACGTGCCTCCTTCTCAGGGTGCAAACAGCACATTAAAATACTTGTGTGAATTTTTCAACGCAATTTTTCAACACAGAATAAAATTTCAGAAAGTATGGCGAAATTTCACAAATTTTGCTAGAGGATAGCCTTGGTTTTTCACAAAATTTCAGAAAAATTGTCCCGGAATAATTTTTTCCTGAAATTCCACGTAAGAATCTGGACTGCATTTGGGAAAAAACGTGACAAATTTCACGTTAAACGGATGAGTATTCACCTTGGAAAAAAAATCAAACAATCTCACACACAAGCGAACCTTCTTTTCAACCCTGGCAGTGATGAATAAAAAATTTATTGCAAATCTTGTGGGACGAATCTAGGGCTCAAATCTCAACCAGAACTCAATACACACAATGATGAATGTCTGGTAAAATTTCAGACCAAAAGACCAAAGGAATAATGCGTAGTAAGACCTAGACCAAGAGTGAACAAAACCGGTTTTCCGAAAACAAAATGTCCTGGCTTTTTTCCCTATATCTCCTTTTTGTGATTTGTTTATGGACGTGCCTCGGTCGCAGGGTGCAAACAGCACATGAAAGTACTTGTGTGAATTTTTCAACACAAAATAAAATTGCAGAAAGTAGGGCGAAATTTCACAAATTTTGCTAGAGGATAGCCTTGGTTTTGCACAAAATTTCAGAAAAATTGTCCCACAATAATTTTTTCCTGAAATTCCACGTAAGAATCTGGACTGAATTTGGGACAAAACGCGACAAATGTCACCTCAAACGGATGAGTATTCACATAGGAAAAAAATCAAACAATCTCACACACAAGCGAACCTTCCTTTCAACCGTGGCAGTGATGAATAAAAAATGTATTGAAAATCTTGTGGGATGAATCTGGGGCTCAAATCTTAGCCAAAACTCAATACACACAATGACGAATGTCTGGTAAAATTTTCAGATCAAAAGACCCAAGGAATAGGGCGTAGTGAGACTCAGACCGAGAGTGAACAAAACCGGTTTTCCGAAAACAAAATGTCCTGACTTTTCTTCCCTATATCTCCTTTTTGTGATTTGTTTATGGACGTGCGTCCTTCGCAGGGTGCAAACAATACATGAAAGTACTTGTGTGAATTTTTCAACGCAATTTTTCAACACAGAATAAAATTGCAGAAAGTATAGCGAAATTTCACAAATATTGCTAGATGATAGCCTTGGTTTTTCACAAAATTTCAGAAAAATTGTTCCGGAATAATTTTTTCCTAAAATTCCACGTAAGAATCTGGACTTAATTTGGGACAAAACGGGACAAATTTCACATCAAACGGATGAGTATTCACCTTGGAAAAAAATCAAACAGTCTCACAGACAAACGAACCTTCCTTTCAACCCTGACAGTGATGAATAAAAAAATTATTGAAAATCTTGTGGGACGAATCTGGGACTCAAATCTCAGCCAAAACTCAATACACACAATGACGAATGTCTGGTAAAATTTTCAGACCAAAAGACCCAAGGAATAGGGCGTAGTAAGACCCAGACCGAGTGTGAACAAAACCGATTTTTCTAATTTTTCTTCCCTATATCTCCTCGTCTTTATAGACCTTACTAGCCCAAATAACACACTTATGTGCTCGGATGAGGCCCCTGATCTACATAGATTTATTTTATTGTTTTTAAATATTTATTAAGTAACTAATTGAAAACTTTTTTTTAAGTGCAAACCAGGTTTTAGTAAATTTTTTTATCAAACTTGAATTTATAATATATTTACTCATTATTTTTTAAAATAATTATGTAAGATTAGACACGTCTCTTAAATGTGTCCGTCGAACATACATATCGAACTCTCGCAGGATACCTATCAGTATTAAAATTAAAAAGTATTTGTTGAATTTATGACATTTTAATATAATTTTAAAAATAAAAAATACATTAATTTTCTAAAAGTTTGAATTTATTATATAAATTTTTATTATAATAAAAAAAATACATAAATTTTTATTATTAATTTATATAATACATTTCAAAAAATTATAGTTACTTATAATTGTCTCCGCTAGATAAGTTACAAACAAACAAAATTATAGTTACAAACAAACTTAATCTTTTTTATCTAAACCTTTGTGGGGAAATTCTAACCTAAATTCTACAACAATCGAGACTTTTCGGCACAGTCATATAAAGATTTGGAACAGGTTTTGTTGTTTAGGTGAAAGTGACGAGCCAAAAACCTCAAGCCACAAACACAACTCATCTACGACTCTCAAGAATATGGGACCATCTTCTGTGAAACATCGACAAAAACCATAAAAAAAAGCAACTTTTTTTTGTTGTTGACAAGTATCATCTACCTTGATCTGCCTCGGTCGTTACAATTCTTATTTCTCCGTCCTTCCTTCTCACATGACCTTTTGACCCTTTTCTCATCATATTCTCTCTAACAACACAATAAAAGAAAAATCAATTTTTTTCCCTTTCTCTGTTTGTATTTAAGGTCCCATCTCAGGATTTGACCAGATGGGGGAGGGGGCACATATCATCTCATCTGATATAGGAATAGGTGTGAATGAGAAGATGGGTGAGGCACTTGAGTCAAGTGACAACATCCCACTGTTGCTCACCAAATCTAGCTCTCTCGAAAGGACAGGTACGTGTTGTTTTGTTTGTGTTTGATCTTGAATGTTTAGTGCAAAAGTGAATAGTGATCTATCTATTTCATCATGCTATTACTAACTAATATGTTTGTGTTTGTTGTGAATGGGATGAATTGGATTGGGCTGAATTTGACTTTGTGAATAAAAGGGACGGTGTGGACAGCAGTGGCACATATAGTTACTGGGGTGATAGGATCGGGAGTGCTGTCTTTGCCATGGAGCACTGCACAGCTCGGTTGGCTTGCAGGGCCACTCTCAGTCATTCTCATTGCTTCCATCACTCTATTCTCTTCTTTTCTTCTATGCAATACTTATCGCCATCCTCATCCTGAACTAGGTCCAAACAGGAGTGCCTCCTACCTTGATGTTGTCCATTTGCATTTAGGTACGCACAATTCCCTTTCTACTTTCTTTTATAGCATGCCACCAGGTGACTGATGTGAGTGATGATGAGCTTGGTTCATTTAAGCATGTGGTCAAGGGGTTCAAATACTGACTCGTTTATGGAAATAATGTAGTTGGTAGGGGATAACTCACTTTTGAGTGTTTCCAGATCACCCAAAAAAATTAGTCTTGATGAATTGCCTGGGATGTTCCTTCCAATCTTGCATTACCTTTGTGTATGGAAAAAAAAAATCTGGTTGAGAGGCAGAAACCTATCTTTGAATGGTGATGAACTTGGATGTTTTGTCTTCTTTGCATGAACAATGTGTTGTATAGATTAGAGACAGATTCAATGTTAATTTCATAGTGATGAGATTATAGGGACTTGGGTAGGGAAGGAAGAAAAGAGTATAGAAACTAAATATTCTGAAATTGACATTGATTTGATGTGATATCGTTTATACTGATAAGACTCCTGGTATTAATTTAATAAGGAAACAAGCTAAAGCTGATTCATTTACCTTTTAGTGGTGTTGAGCTCTGTTCGTCTATGCATGTGGTTAGGAGTTTGAATCCTAACTCTTGTGCGTGGAAAAAATCTAGTTGAGAACTCACTTTTGAGTGTTTCCAAATCTTCCAAAAGAACTTAGTCTCGATGAACAACCAAGGATATTCCTTACAGTAATGCATTACAACAACAAAATAACATCTTGGTACCACATTTTTACTGGAAAGAATGCTATTTATATGATAAGATCATCTTTGGGTGTTTACAGGAATAAGCAACGGACGGCTCAGTGGCCTTCTTGTGAATATAAGTTTGTATGGTTTTGCAATTGCCTTCGTCATTACAACAGCTATCAGCTTAAGGTGTGTTGATGACTTATCTTACTGGTTTCTCTCATGTTATGACATTTTCTTTTTTTTTTTTGCTCTTCTTTCCCTCTGTTTATCTATGGATGCTTTGCGAAACAAGATTTTTTCACTGGTACTCCACTAAGATAAACATGAGTCTGTCCCCAGAATAACACCATATGATTGCCAATATTAATTTAGAGCTATTTTTGTATTTGTGGCTGCAGAACAATCCAACATTCATTTTGTTACCATAACAAAGGGAGTGAAGCATCATGTGAATCTGTAGATGCATACTACATGCTGCTTTTTGGCGCTGTCCAAATTATTCTCTCACAGATACCCAACTTCCATAACATTGAATGGTTGTCGGTTGTTGCTGCAATTATGTCCTTTACTTATTCTTTCATAGGAATGGGACTTTCTATTGCAAAAATCATAGGTATGATAGGAGCCTTGGCTAAGGCCCACCAAAAGTATTAGTTTTGATCAGATAAATGTGTATAATTTTATGACAAAACTTTGCTCAGAGAAAGGACATGCTGAGGGTAGCATTGGAGGAATCAGTACCTCCAGTGGAACTGAAAAGTTATGGCTGGTTTCTCAAGCTCTTGGTGACATATCTTTCTCATTTCCATTCTCAACAATTCTTATGGAAATACAGGTATATACCCTGCAAACTCACATACGAGACTCTAACTTTACCTATAAAGGCTGATATAATTTACTGCAATGAAGGATACTTTAAAATCACCTCCACCAGAAAACCAAACCATGAAGAAGGCCTCAGTAATTGCGGTCACTGTCACAACATTTATGTACCTCAGTTGTGGAGGTGCTGGATATGCTGCCTTTGGTGATAATACACCAGGAAACCTTTTAACAGGGTTTGAATCCTCTAAGTCGTCTTACTGGCTTGTGAACTTTGCTAACGTTTGTATAGTGGTTCACCTAGTTGGTTCATATCAGGTACATTAAATATAGAGATACCATATCAAGTTTTTTGGGTGCTCCCTTTTTATTATTTCTTCAATTCCTGTATTCTCACAAAATCATCATATAGTGTAAACATTTTGCCAGTTATGATATTTGTAATATGTTTGCTGTCACTCATCTTCTATGGTAGAATGCGTGTTCATTTAATTCATCTACTTTCTTTTGGTGCAGGTGTATTGCCAGCCACTTTTTGCCACTGTTGAGAGTTGGTTCCGTTTTAATTTCCCAGATAGTGAATTTGTGAATCACACATATATTTTGAAACTCCCGTTGCTACCAGCCTTTGAACTTAATTTTCTCAGCCTGTCTTTCAGAACTGCTTATGTTGCATCAACAGTTGTGATTGCAATGGTCTTTCCCTACTTCAACCAGATTTTGGGGGTTCTGGGTAGCATAATATTTTGGCCATTGACCATATATTTTCCAGTGGAAATATATTTGAATCAATCCTGTACTGTAGCATGGACGACTAAGTGGGTCCTGCTTCGGACTTTCAGCATTTTTGGCTTTGTTTTTGGGTTGTTCACTCTCACTGGATGTGTTAAAGGAATAGTAACTGAAAAAATTGGCTGAGAAGCTTTGAGACCTCTCAGGTATTGAGGCTAAGAAAGTAGTTTATTTTCTACTTTGAAGACCCAAAATGATCCTGATCATCTGCAATGGATTTTCCAATCATTCACAGAGTCAGCGACTTGGAACCATCAGATGAAGATTGGACAACTTTTATTTATTTATTTTCTCCGTAAATTAGACTTGAAACATGTATTTGAGATCTGAACTGTCCTGTCTTTATTCAACAACAATGCAAAGAATAGAGATGACTGCACTGAATCCGGTTGGACATTAAACGTGCAGAATCTCTGATATTTTCAATGGGACTATTGGTTCTGTAATTGATCACCTTTTGATATAGAAAAAAATTGCTAAGAACATTGATGAATGCAACGTTGCAGTTCAAGAATTCCAAGGTTGTACCTAGCTGTATGGTGTGATTCTGTTGCAAAAGCTTAATGTCATATGTGAAGTGTTTCTTGGCATGATCCTCCTGAGAAACTAGTCGATTTCATTTAAGATGTTGAGATACCTCTTAAGATGTAAATTGTTGGCATGAAAGCAGAACTACACACTTCAAAGTTTAAACATGACAGCACATACGGTGTAAGGTATCGTCTTCTGAAAACTCCTACTTATTCCAATTCATCCCATTGTCGCGAAAATTTACTATTAAAGTGCAAAACATTCAAGGCAAACTGAACTTGGACGTTTTCATGAAGCATTTGTGATTTAATTACCCAATAGCTGTTACAAGTTTTGTTAACGAGATAAGTTGAACTTTCTTGTGGATCACACAAAAAAACGGTGAAATTACAAAATGCAAATACAACTGTGCACTTAAACTAATATCATGTCTCATACTTTAACATTAACAACCAAGCGTGACAACATGAAATAAAGCCTCCAGAAAGTGACTCAGAAGAAAGTTTTTGTTCCATAAAGTCTGATAATCCGTTGGCTTGACTTTGCTACCTGCTTAACATTGTACAAAATGAAAAAAAAAAATAGAGAATATGACGAAGGATTGGTTGACTTCAACAAGAGAAATATCTGGCCCAATCAATCATTCTTCTTCCCCCATATGATGATTAGCATAAACACAGCCAAGAATGATTTGCCGCAAGGCATGCAAATTGCCAATGTTTACAGATAGGTAACTACTTCCCTCAATTACACACCAACCTTACCATCAACCGATGCAGTGGTTTACTGAATAGCAAGACGCCTCTGTGAGGTTTGCTCAGATGAGATGCTTCCCCGTTGTTGACCTGAACAGACCCCTTCCTCAACTCTCTCACCCGAGTGCAAACAAAATGCAGACGATGACTGCAAAACATTTGCATAGTTGTGTTTTCCAAATCTCTCATGCACCTGAGATTCTCTTGTGTCTTGTTGCACACTGGGAGAGTTCCAGGTCTTAGCAGAATCAGAGGGGACTGGCCCTGCACCCATATCCTTTTCCTTGTTCGTGTGGCTTGAAGCCTCGACCTCAGTTTTCTTTGCAAAACGCCCTCCATTACCTCTTGCTCTTCTCATAGCATGCTGATGCCGAGATTCATGAAGATATGGCTGCCAAAAATCAGAGGTTAGCATACCCAAAGGGGGATCCCAGATTTACATGTACAACATATTAAGCATTAGCACTATACTAAACAAATTTTGATTCGTGTCAACCTTAATGAAGAAAAGAAAATTTGAGATCCAAAGAACACAATGCTAAACTCTTCTACTGATTTTAATATGTTGAGATATATCACAGAACTATGGAGTAAGAAGCATTAGTCAGTGCTCAATTGTACCTTTCTGACTTTTATTAATTTCTTTTCAAGCTCTGCCTTAGCACGAGCCTGTCTTCGTCTCAGAATTCCTTGGTATTGTTTGGCATTCACATAAACAGGCTCTTGAGCCATCTCAAGCGGCAAAGCCATTCTGGCATGAGGCATTCCTATAAAAGGAGCATATCCCTAACAGAAAAAAATATATATAATAAGGTTATTTATCCTCCCAATATCACTATAGTTTGAAACAGAAAATAGACTAAATAGTGATTTTATCACATAGCAAGAATCTATCCTTCGGGGGTCATGCACAAATTACATTCTCGCCATACTGATTTATGAGACATGCAAAACAGTGAGTTTGAAAAACTACAGGAAGAAAGCTTTTATGATGTAACAACATTTGTTAGTCTCACATCCAACTGTTCCCATAATAAGGATTTGTAGCACATGCCTGTAGTTAGAATTTGAAGTATACTAGGATCCATCACACAAGCATGCAACGGATCTATAATTTTTCTAATTATAGAATTTTCATCATAGAAAAGTAAGAACAGCAAAAATTAATGCTATTAAACATAGTCATAACATAAAGCTATGATCTTTGCAGCTTCTCTTTGAGCTAAAAAATAAGATCATGAGGGCAAGGCTTACAAATGAATGGCCAATAAGTTCCAGCTGTGGAGCATGTGTAAGGCAGTCATCACGCCTAGAAGGTGCAGATGTTGAAGAATGCAGCAAGGCTTGGTGCTCTTGTCCATAATTTCCTGCCAATAAAATAATATAGTATTCCAATAAGCTTGTAACGCTTGGAAATAAAGAAAAAAATTCACATCAACATAATTTGAGGCATTATATACAAGCAAATGTTTTCTTTCCAGATTTCCATGTCTGTATTTTTTTTCTTTACAATATAATCTAAAGCACCTGCTTGATTAGGAGCAGTGGGTTGCGATTCTTTGGTGGCATCATCGTCTTCCTCATTCACCCCGTTATTGGACAAAGATTGATCTTCACTGGATTCTGAATCGCCATTGGGGCGTTCAAGTGAAGATGAATTTGATGCATTCACCCCTGACATTGCTTGTGGAACAGAATTGTACTGAATACCTCGCCACCAGGGCTCAGAATAAACATTGTTAGGTGCAAAGGAATGTGGATTAGACCTTGGCTGATTAGCAGTTTCAGATTTGGATGGCATATCTTATCTCCAGATCCCTACAAAAATATTGAACTTACAGTAAAAAAACCTCCATTAACATTAAAAGCATGGATAATCAAGGTATTTGTTAAACAGATTCACGTGATTTAATGAAAACTATAGCCATAATTGTCTCAGAAACATTGAAGTGCAGGCACAAACTGATGAGTATGATGTCAAAGCCCAATTCACAGCTTTGTTAATGATTGAAAGGCTTATTGAAGTCACGAAATACAATTGAGTTCACAAGAAACATGATAACAAGTGAAACAACACAAACAACTGTGTAGTTTCAACCTTTGATGATAACTCTGGGGATGTTGGAAGTTTGGAACATAACTCTGCTCAAGACCAATAATTTATGGTTTATTTATGGCTTCCCTAAGCTAATTTTTATTTTTTAAAAATAGATCATTAATCACTGAAGTGCAGCAAAAGGTGGAAGTAAGAGCATAAACTTGATACTGGTCAAGAAGAAAATACGAGAACTCTTTCTAGGGTAATGACAAATGTTCATGTACTCATAACTCAAAAGGTTTGGAAAACAGTATCTTTCGAACAATGTTCATACTAAAAAACCTTACTGTGTTCTTGAGTACAACCCCTTAAAATGCAGATTGATATAGAAAAGCCATATTAAAACATATCATAGCCTCGTAGATGCATAAAATTATAACACATGTTCAAGTTAAGGAAATTGAGAAACCCCCACTCAAAATAATTAAAATTCTTCATGAAAAGACAATACAGATGCTTAAAACAAAGCTTTCATTTTGCTCTTACTTGATCTTCAGCAGGAGCTGCAACTGTTTAAAGGTAAAGCTAAAATCTTTCAACTCTTAGTGCCCAGCAACCAAATGCCCCTAGAAAACAAAATCACGACATTCAGAAACATTGGTTTCTGCCATATTTAGTCACAAAACCAAACAGCAACAGGGGAGATTCCAACATGCAACCTTAGATACTGGTCTAACAAGCAACAAAATTTGAAGGTGTATCTGATCCTAGTACATGCAACAAAATCCAAATTCTACCTCATTAACAACCAGAAACAATCGCCCACCCACATCACATGCCATAGAAAAAAAGTTCCAGGTGATACCTTGACAGAATTCACACATGCAGACACAGAATCCTTACACTCAGATCACACAAAGACCCCCCTAATGAAGCAAACACAAGAATCACCCTCCAAAACCCTAATCCTCAAAAGCCCCCCAGAGAGAAGGAATCAGAATTAGACCAAACTCCCCAGATGATCAAGGAAATTGGGGAGGTGGGAGGCAAATGAAAAAAAAAGGAACTTTGCTATCTGTAGAAATTGGGGTGTTGTGTGTTGATGTCTCACTTGAGTTGTTGTTGTTGTTATTATAAGAGGATAAAGAAATTGGTGAGAAACAATAAGATGAGTTAAAAGTGAAAACAAAAACAATCTTAACAAGACTAAGATGTTTAGTCCAGTGTTGGGGCATAAATTTCAAGTGACATACGATGATGACGTGAGCATCACGCAGGAGAAGGGCACACGTGGAGTGAAGTGGGAGGGAAAAGGAGAAAGGTGGTAGGAAGTGAGAAGGGGTGGGTGAGGGTATCAGAGCCACCGAAGAAGGAAAAAGAAACAAAATTTCTGGGGCACGTGACACGCACTCGAGTAGCAGAATCCGGTGAACGCGTGGCCTGGAAGTGGGACCCACAGCGTCGTAGAATTGACAGCAAAGTGATCCACGTGTCCCTTTTTTTAGTTTCCTCGGATTAATTATTGATTCTCCACCATAAAAATAAAAATAAATTTATTTGTTTACTTAAAAAAGTGGGAAAAGGTGAACCTCACCTGCCAGTGAGGAGTGAAGAGTGAGAAGGACACGTATTATGACTTCACAGCTCATAACCATTACAATTTTCTCACTTCTAAATGCAATAAATATTGCTTCAAAAACGTGGCACCACTTTTTAATACACATCAAAATTTATACTTATCAAGATTAATTTCTTGATGATTCTTACTTTTAATAAGCTTAACAGGGTATTTTATATGATTTTTAGTTCACTCAAATTAAAAGTATGTTTGATTGCTAATCTAAATAAAAATAATAACACCAAAAAAAAAATATTTGATAATAATTCCACCATTATCAAATTTTGATAATAATACCACTAGAATAACTTTTATCCCAAGTGTCATTATTTTTTTAATAGTATTATTTTCATCATCATTATTATTAATTTTAATCTTTATGACATTATATATTAAATAAAATTAATAAATATTTAATTATATTTAATTTTTATTTTAGTTTTTTTTATCTCAACCGATAAATAAGTTTTTAATGTTTTTAAAACATTCTTTGTTGGACTTGTAATAACATTAACTCATGTGTAAGTATTAATAGTTGTCATTTATTCAACGATTAAATTAAAAGAAAATTCAATTATAGGGTAGAGGTTGTCTAACAACAATGTTAAACATGGTCAAATGACTCTAAATTCAATAATAGTAAAGTAAAGGGGGTTTTAAGTTGTATTGTAAAGTAGATAAATAAAAAATAATGGACGAATAAAACACAATAGAAAAAATAAGTTGACTCACCATGAATTTTTTATTGATTATCCCAAGATTATCTCAAGGATTTTAGACGTAATTAAACAAATGTTAGCCAAATTTAACATAATATTATCAACAAAATAAGTGTTTAATGATGTATTCAACATATCACTAATTTCAAGTTTATACTCGTGATATGTTTATCTTTTACCTCTCGAACTAAGCGAACAAGAAATTGATTATAACTAAGCGAACTAATAAAAAAATTTAATTAAGGGAAAAAACTAAATTATCAACAAATGTTAAAAAAAGTTCCTTTGACAGAAATTCGATTTTAAAATGACCAAAATTAAAGCAAAATATATTATAGAAAATTGAAGAACAAAACTTCATAATAGAAATCTCAAAATTCATTGTGAAATCACAATACAACTAACTCAAAGGGATTTAGCCTTGCATGTAGAGAAAAAAACAAAAATATTACAAAAAAAATAATAAAACTAAGAAAAACTCAATGCTCTATTTTGTTAACATCATTGTCAAACTCTATCGTTTGATGATTTCTCCTAGAAGCTTGTATCTTTTTATAAGCTTTTATGTTTCAATAATATAAAAAAAGTATTATGGTTTAAATTTTGCTTCCAGTTTCTCAATTTTCAACTTTTCAAAATTTCCGAATTTTGTTTCCTATTTAATTGCAAATATTGTTTCTTTACATCTTCACGGATAATTTGTTTCTAATTTTGTTTTTGAGATATCGCATATTTTATTTTATTATTTTCCTCCTTAGATGTTGTTTTTCGTTTTGATTCAAATACGCAAATTGGACTTTCGTGTCATTTGTAGTGGAAGACATTTCATTAATATTGTCTAGTCACACTCTATATTGCTTGTAACTACAAGACAAAATAGTCAAATTGTCTACTGAGACTAAAAACACAAAATTAACATAGATAATAATTAAGACTAAAATAAACTCAATTAGATGGATATTAGATAAAACAATAAATTTATTCATAATTATAATTTAATAATTTATGACTAAAATTATTAAGTGAGAATAAAATTATGCTCATTTAAGTATATTTTCTTTTCTTTTTCAAAGAGAAAGTTAAAATGTAAATATTAAGAAATTTACACTAATCTTTGTACACTATTGAATGAATTGACCTAAACTTTTTTTAGTTTATGGGTAATCTTACACACGTGAAGGGCGTTACTAAGAATGATCCTCTATGAAGCAATTTTTTTAGCTCCAATAAAGATAAAAATATAATATGGAACTTTTTTAGATTCTCAATCTCTAATATACGCTCTCACAAAAGTCCCTTGCAATGGATTGTGATATATATAGTAATACCCTACAAATATGACATTTTATAGAAAATGGTTAATTAGATTTTTTAATATAAATTAATTAAAATAAAGCAAGTGAATATTTTTTTAAAAACAATTATACTGGCAGTTGGACTGAAAAGGTTTCAACTGACTTAACCGCCGCAATAGGTCTTCACTGCTCCCACAAATCTCAGAAATGCATTATATATAAATTTGTAGCCATTTAGTTGCATCCTTGTGGAAACCTAGGCTTAAGATCTCATGGGAAACTGTTGTGCTTTAGTTTTTTTTATTCTTTGTTATAATTAACTAACAATTTATAATATAACAACTTTAAAATGAAAGCTTAAGTGTTTTCACTTTCTTTTGTCACGTAACACGTTAACTAAAGCATCCGTAGCTTTTTCTTTATAATATTATCACATATGAATATTGTATTAAATATCTAAAGTAGGTAAAATTACTATAAATATATAACAAAATTCAAAAGGTAGCTATTGAATAAAAATATTATTGATAAACTGGGTTCTTATAAAGATGAGTAGAGTAGGAGTCAGAATTGTCGAACTTTACGAATATAGGAATAAAGTTAATTGAAGATTTTTTTTATAAGACTTTAGTGATATTTCTTAGATTACATTTATAGGTTTATGTCTATTTGATATGTATAACTAATCGTTTCGATTATTAAGAATATGACTATATCTACAAACATGTTTAAGTTATTATTGTTCAGACTACATGTGGCTAAGAGTTACGTCATGAATGGATATTATCTCCACAGTACACAAGCTGCCTAAGCTCGAGAATTCGACTTTAAGAATATTGAAATTAAGTATTAGATCATATGAACTTGAGTATTAGATCATATATGACTAATAATCTTAGGTTGGTTTTTGAAACCTTTCATAACTCGTTGGTTTGAGCTTATCTAACTCAACGATTCAAGTTGAACGTAATTAAATGAAATAAGGTTAATAATCATTACCATTAACAAATAATTAAAGTGATAAATACAATAATAAAGTGGATAAGACCTTAAATGCATTAATGAGGAATTTTAAAACTAATAATGAGATGTGCGTTTTTGAGGTAACACATAAGCTCAATGAATAGTGTTCCTTTCAAAAGTTCTCACGAAGGGATGTGTTACCCTAAACTGATATTTCACTTTTTGACGATGACTTCTTTTTTGAACGTTAGGGTTTAATGAAATAGTTTTTAAACTTATAAAATAAAAAGGAGAAACAATTTTATTCTTTACTTATTTTATTGTTTGCTTTTGTTGGTGTGTGGTTGCTCTCTCACTTTTCATTTCTCATTATTCTTGTTTTGGCTTCCCTTTGTTGTTTTTGTTATTCTTTATGTGTTTGTTCATCTTCATTAAGTATGTCTACTTCTTCTTCACAAGATAGCTCTCTCGTCCATAAAGAGGTTTCTCCAATAGGAGAAGAGTCATACAAACTTATTTTCTATTGAAAGGGATAGTTTAGAAATTTTTTTTTCTAAAGCTACCCCTACTATGTCAACAACAACCATGACCGTGGTTGTCATCGCCAAATGAGGGGGAATGAGGCTAATGTTGCTTCTATTAAATGAAAAGCTTCCTTCGAAACTATTGAAGAAACTTATAGGCTAAGTTTGACTAAGAAGATGAGGAATGACCAATTTCTTCTTATATGTGATCTCAAGTACTTTTGGGTACTCGGTGAGATTGCTTCCTATGCCTCCTAGTTTGCTTTGAAGGATAAGATGGAGAAGTTCATCTCTTCCTTTAACATATGTTCGGATGCCATGTAATTAATGTTTTGATCTTTAGTCTATTGAGATGACACAAATAAAGTCAATCACTCACTGCATTCGAGGTATTATCCGTCTTCGAATTTGAAATTTTGTCAATATTTTGTTCTTAAAAAGTGTTTAAGGGGATTAAAGAAGAAAAATATATTTAAGTTACCCCTAACCTCAACTATCAAATAACGTGATAATATTAATATTTCGACATCAATCACCACCTTCGATATTTTATCTGTTTTAAAAATGAGAGATCAGTCATATTTTTCATAAGAGTGAAGATGGAGTTTGACAATTATTAGTTGTATAAAAAAATAGCATTCGTGAAAAATAACTTATTATAGGTAAAAAAACAAAAAAATGGTTAAATTAGATATTTAAGAATAAAAAACAAGACAGAAAAAACGGTTATGCAACGACAGAGAGGAAGGAAGAGGCGAAATGGCACAGCAGGGAAAGCTCATGTGAATGACACTAGCCATATTCTCTCTCGCCACTTCCCGCCACCACTCTTCAACGCTCTCTCCAAAACATGCGCTCCAAAGATAAAATCGCTTACTTCTATGACGGTGTGCTTTCCCTTCACTTTCATACTCTTTAAATCGCGTTATTTCGTTTCTTTCTTTATTTTTTTCTCCGATTCTTCTTTCGTGGAATTGAACTCGTGATGCTCGTCAACGCTCTTCGTATTACGGAATTTTCAAATTCCTAGCTCTGTTCGTTCTTCAACATCGAAACCCTAGCTAGACCTATATCTATGGCCTTTGCGCTGATTGCTGCGTTTGGTTGCGAGAAAATTGCACAATAAGGATATGAACTTGTCTTTAGAACTGTTTTAGATTTCTGATTCTGCTCTATGCTTGGCTTAGTATCTGTTATGGAAAATTCAACGTAGAGAATTTTGGATAGTTGCACAGTTTTACATTTTTTATTAATATTCATGATGTTCAGTAAGAAAATCAGCATCTATAATAGCAGTCGAGTTCTGTGAGGAGCTGTTCAATCTTGAAATACAAGTTAGCTTTCGGATTCTAGGCTTTAAATTATGGTGCACATTTGCAACTGTGCTAGGTTTGTTTCTTTGCATTTTTTGTCTACTCATGTATTTCAACGTTCACATTGCAGGCGACGTCGGTAGTGTTTACTTTGGGGCGAAACATCCTATGAAGCCGCACCGGCTTTGCATGACTCATCATCTTGTTCTCTCATATGAACTTCATAAGAAAATGGAGATTTATGTTAGTTACATATTTTGGCTGTTCTGCTTTTTATTTATATGTTTTTTTTTTCGTTACCAAGTTGTTCATTGCATAATATTGTTCTGATGGTTTCTATTTTATTATGATCCAGCGTCCTCACAAGGCTTATCCTGTCGAGCTTGCCCAGTTTCACTCAGCTGATTATGTGGAGTTTTTGCACAGGATTACTCCTGACACTCAACACTTGTTCTTAGATGAACTGACAAAATGTATGCTATTTGGTTATAAATGCATTCGGATGTGATTTTAAGTGTTGCAATGAACCCAAATACTTAACGTGTGGGGAAGGGAGGGCTTTGGAAAAGCACTGTAGAATATAGTAATTGTTTTTTACCTATAATTCCTGTTACTATTCATCAAATATGAGCTTACCTCCCTAGTCCCTTCCATAAAATATTGATATTTGACTTCTGAAATTAACGTTTTCCAATCCCAATGCTTATATAATTATTTTTCTTATATATTATTAACTTATTGTCTAGCTACCTGCTAATATCAGCTTTCTGTTATTTTGTTAATCGTTTGTGTCAGATAACCTTGGAGAAGACTGCCCTGTATTTGACAACATATTTGAATTTTGTCAGATTTATGCTGGCGGAACTATAGGTATAATATGCTTATAATAGTGCTTCTCTGAATTTTTGTTATGCCTAGTTTGTCATATATATGCTGATTGACTTATGTGCCTGCAGATGCTGCACGTCGGTTAAACAACCAACTTTGTGATATTGCTATAAACTGGGCTGGTGGACTTCATCATGCCAAGAAATGCGAGGCATCTGGGTTTTGTTACATCAATGACTTAGTTTTAGGAATCTTGGAGCTTCTTAAACATCATCCCCGTGTGTTGTATATTGATATAGATGTGCACCATGGTGATGGTGTAGAAGAAGCCTTCTACTTCACTGACAGGTAGGTCAGTTTCTTATATCATGTTAGATTTACGAGGTGAAGCTATCAATATTGAGAATATAGGGAATTTGGCCAGGCTGCTTGTGATTTTTCTCTACCTTGTTAAATGGTAAACTTTATCATTACAGGGTGATGACTGTCAGTTTTCATAAGTATGGAGACCAGTTCTTCCCGGGTACCGGTGATGCTAAGGTGATTTTCTTCATTCCGTTTGTATCTTTAGTTGTGCCAATCAGTCTATTCTATCACAACCTTATTATTACCATAATATTAATATTCTAGATCTGGATTCCACTGTTCCCCATGTTGTAATTTGATAAATGGGACGCTCTATTCTGTCTGAAAAGTTTTGGAAATACTCTATAGATTGGAATGATTTGAACTGATTTTACCATATTAAAGGAAATAGGAGAAAGAGAAGGAAAGTTTTATGCCATAAATGTCCCATTGAAGGATGGAATAGATGACCTTAGCTTCACTCGACTTTTCAAGACTGTAAGTTCAATTTTTTTTGTTTTCCTTTTCTTTTTCTGCCATTCTAAAGCTTCTCATTTTAATATTCATTGCATTATTTCTGCTTGGTGGTAATTTGTCTGAACTTTTCTAAATTCTTATGCCATAGATTATTTCCAAAGTAGTTGAAACATATCAACCTGGTGCAATAGTTCTCCAGTGTGGTGCCGATTCGCTTGCTGGAGATCGCTTGGGTTGCTTCAATCTCTCTATTGATGGTGCTTATCTCCCAGTAAAATTCATATTCTGATAAAAATATCATCACTCAATGTTAGGGATAAAGTTCGGTTGTTCTTGTTTATGCTCTCAGTCTGTCTTCTTCTCAAATGTTGGTCTCTATTGCATAGTGGATGGTTTAGCTTGATTAGAAAATTTATTTTTTGATGTTTCTTTAATAGGTCACTCTGAATGTGTTAGCTTTGTAAAAAGATCCAATTTGCCATTCGCACGGGTTGCTTTAATCTCTCTATTGATGGTGCTTATCTCCCAGTAAATTTCCTATTCTGATAAATTTAAAAATATCATCACTCAATGTTAGGGATATAGCTCGGTTGTTCTTGTTTATGTTCTCATTCTGTGTCTTCTCAAATATTGGTCTCTATTGCTTAGTGGATGGTTTAGCTTGATTACAAATTTTCTTTTTTGATGTTTCTTTAATAGGTCACTCTGAATGTGTTAGCTTTGTAAAAAAATTCAATTTGCCATTGCTGGTGAGTTTATATCAGTTTATGTTTGCCTTCCACTTGTGCTTTGGATGATTTTACACTAATGGACTTCTATCACAGGTCACTGGAGGTGGGGGATACACAAAAGAAAATGTTGCTCGATGTTGGACTGTTGAAACAGGAGTTCTTCTAGATACAGAGCTTCCTAATGGTATAAGTCAGCCTCTTTTCAAGTTTTGAATTATGACGTGTTATACCAAGATTTCATTTTCTTTTGTTAACGGGATTGAATATTTCTTTTGTTCAAGCTTTAAAGTGAAACTAAAACACTATTATGTCATGTGAATTGTGAAAGTGATGGTGATTTGAACACCACAGACCTTTGAGGCTCTATAAACCTAACTGCCTAAAGCCTCACCTCAAATTCACCCAATAGCGAATCTCCTCTCCACTGCTTTTCCCTCCCTTTTTTTGTATTTGTTACTTCAAATGGTTTCCCCTTCCTTTCCATCCTCTGTGCCTCATAGGCAAGGTAGTTACTTGTTATTCCAGATTGAAATTCCGTTGTATTGTTTGCAGAGTGGAAATATTTCTTAGTTGCTTTGTTCTGTTTTGCAGAAATTCCGGAAAATGATTATATTAAATATTTTGCACCAGAATTCTCTTTGAAGATTCCGAATGGGCAGATAGTATGTATTTATTTATTGGGGTTTCTCTTTGGTATTGAATTTAATTTGATTGGTGATTTCTTTTTGCCATTTAATGTCTCCAATTTCATTGGATTGGATTAAATACTCGTTAGAATGTTTAATTTGCAGTGTGTGGTATCTTTACTCTTTACAATATTGCCTGTACTAATTTTTCCTTTAAATTGATCAGGAAAACTTAAATAGTAAATCATATCTTAGCACCATTAAAATGCAAGTCTTGGAAAATCTTCGTTGCATCCAACATGCTCCAAGTGTACAGATGCAGGAGGTGAGTGTGAGTTCATCCTTGAAATAGGAGCACCCCATCTTGTAGACAGGCTCAATTATTTATTTTATCATAAAATTGTTTCTTGTGAACGTTTTGTTTTGACTGTCGAGGTGTTATGTTACAAGCTCTTCAACTTTCTTGTATTAATAATCTTTTACCTATGGTTACTGATCAATTTTTGGGAGGTATATTTTTAAGCATTTGAAGTGAAAAATATTCCTTCTTATAATGTTTATATATTAAGATGAGAATCCTTGGTAGATTGGGGAGAAAGAAGGGTTCAAAAGTTTGGTGGAATTTCAGGAACTATATATCAAGAACCGATTCAGTAAAATTGTTAAACTGAAGGAATATGGCCTTTGAAATTGGGCATTTGGACTATTGAATTCTATTATTTAGGCTATGCTTGTTAGTAAACTTGGAATCTCACTAATAATTAATTCTTCGATGTTTATAGTCGGTCTCCATTCTTTGTTGAATTGTTTTGGACTTGGGCTCAAACCCCTTTGATGATCCCATCATCCAACTTTTAACAAATGCATCAACTGGTAGTGTTTTCCTAAGGTGTGACTAACGTTTTGTGGGTCATAGGTCCCTCCTGACTTCTACATTCCGGATTTCGATGAAGATGAGCAGAACCCTGATGAGCGCATTGATCGTAAGGAAAAAGATAAAAATTATTAATTGCATTTCTGATCTCTATTTTAATCTGTGATCTTGGGATGTCTTATTTTGATTGCTCACATTTGGTCTTCATATTTCTCCAAATGTTCAAACTAAGTCGTAAACCTCAATTTTCAATTCAATAATTAGCATAAATATAATAAGGAAACGTATCATTGGTTTATTTAAATTAACCAAGAAAAATATGTAAAATGTTTGAGTAAAAATAGTATGAATGCACATGCATGCACCTCACACACAGAGGAAGAGAAAGAGAGTAACAGAGGAGATATTGTCCATCTCAAACCTTTATTTTCTGCATTTTCTGCAAGCAACTCATTTTATCAGTTAGATTAAAAGAAAATTAAAGAGGAAGGTTAAGATGGAGAGTAACTCTTAAATTACTCTAGGAGTATTTTGATTTTGTATACATGTATCTATATGCACACATCACATTTTTATTATACATCAAAATTTCCATTATTTTTAGTATTTATTATATTAATCAGTAGATAAACTTTTGGGAGAAATAGTTTAATTGGAAAATCTTAAGGACTAAATATCAGTAATTAAACTAGAAGAACTAATATAGACCTTAAACCTAAAAGTGTGATTAAGTAAAAAAAGTATTGTTTTCCTTCCTCTCTTTTTGTCTTAGTGCCAAATCTTGGTTTATGGATATGACAATTCTCTTTTCAGAGCACACTCAAGACAAGCGCATCCAGCGCGATGATGAATATTATGAAGCTGACAATGACAATGATCAAATGGATGTTTCATGAAGTTAGCTGGACCTTGATTCACTGCAGTCACATTTCAGAGTCAGGGAGTGCAGTCATGGTCTGATGGCTATTTCTTTTTATCTTATTTTAAGTTTATGAAGAATGCCAGAATCTCACTTTTTAACATACTTTTCCTTGTTCGCCCTCAGTTATTACTAGTTAAAATTTATTGGTGTATTGGTTAAAATTTATTGAAAATTATAAAATCTGGAATTATGAGATTTACCAAATTTTGTAATTTTCAATAAATTTTAATCAATTAGATTGTGTTAAAAAATGTATGTAAAGAATGTATTCCTAGCATTTCTCTAATCTTAGATTATAAAATGAGAATAAGGGTTGATTTTCAAAATGCTTTCTCTAACAGCAGGGGATCCTGATCCAAGTTAACTGAGCCCTGTAGCCAGTGTCGGGGGTGTGACCATTTTAAGAGAAAAAAAATCTAATTAGAGATGAACACCTAGTTGTATCAAGAAAGCGTTTGGGGCAAGTCCACCAAACTTGTATATTTGATTGAATTTTTACTTTCAAAATTTTATATTTGCTCAAAGTTCATTGTTTTTTTATTTCTTTTTCGTATTAGGAAATGTCATCTTGTGTGGAATGAAAATAGAATGTGAGAGCAACTCTGACACGAGCTGAATATCATTATTTATTTAGCCCCGATACATTGACCCCGTTTGGGAAGTCACTCCATTTGACAAATGTGGCGAAAATGTGGTAGTTTTAATAATTTATTATGATTGTGTGTGGTATTTCTTGGGAGAAAAGTGATTTGGGTTTCCAATTTTTTCATTTTCTCTCTGTTCTGCTTTCTCTCCCGGTTCCCTTTGCTGTAGATCTTCTCTCTTGCCCTTCCTGGTAGTCCCAAGTTTGTCTCTTCCCGTTCCCTATCTTCTCCTTTGTAGGTTTCCCTTTGGTTTGTTCTCGTTTGTGTGTTGTGGTTTGTTTGCAGGTGGATTTTTTGGTTAGACATATTGTTGGTGCCCACTGGGGGTGATTATTGGAAGGATCGTTGGCTGAGAAGTTGGGGGCAACAAAATCGTCCAAGATGCGTTGAAATAAAGGTTGATATTAAGGTTTTTTGTTTTGGGATGGTGAACTTTGTTGGTAGATTTTGCAAGGAGCGTGTGTTTAGTTGGTAGATTTTGCAAGGAGTGTGTGTTTAGTTGGTGATAGTTGTAGCGTGGATTGTGTTGAACCAGTGGTCTTGGGTTCGTGAGTTTTGGGTTCATCTAGTGGTTCCAGGTTCGTTTAGCTGGTCGTCTAGACTAACCTGAGGGTTACATGCAGGGTTTGTGTAGCAGACTGTGTAGACGAATTGTTTAGCGAGACTGTCAAGCGAATGAGCAAACAGTTTATCGAAACATTCTAGCAAGATCGTCTATCGTATGTGGGCACTTAAATCGTCTAGTGTCTTCCATCTAGATTGTTTAGAGACTATCCAGCAAAATTGTCTAGTGTATGAGTAGACCGTTTATCGAGACAGCCTAGGAAGTCTATCTAGCGTCTAGGATGAGAGTCTAGTGTTAGTGAAGTTGTGTCTAGCGGGAGCCTATGAGCGTATAGCGTGATTTCAAACAATAGAAAATGAGGGAAACTGAAGCCTTGCGTGTGATCCTCAGGTTCGTCTAGATGGTCGGCTAGACCAACCCAGAACCACTGACGAACCCATAATCATTAGATGAACCCTAATCCACTCACAAACCATGAACAATTCACGAACTCAACCAATTCTTCAAAATATCAACCTTTATTTCAACTAGAAAAAAAGGGAAGAGAGAAAAAAATACAACTGAGGGAAGTGATGACAATAATGCCCACGATTCCACTTTTTTGCACAAATATTCGTAAGTAGAAACCCCATAAATCAACAACCAGATACAGTGGTGATAATGTCAACGGTTCTGCTTTTCTAGAAGCAAAATGTTTCTAGAAACAATCCCTCCTCTCCCCTTCAATACTTCTGGTATGGACTTGAGTCGCCTGCGGATTTCAATGACGGATTTGCGATAGTTCTGTAGTCACTCTTCACCCAACATTCTAAGGCAGTTTTGCAAAATTTCTTCTCCAATGAATCTCGTGCCTAATCTCATTTCTTCCCTCCTCTTTCACACTTTTCAAAATATATTTTATTTGTACGGACAAAAATACCCTTAGCAAGTGGGAGTTATTTCCCAAAGTTGTGTCAAACAAACCTTTTCTTTTAGAGATAGATTTTACATGTTGTCACCACCTAAATAAAGTTACCACAAAGAAAGGGTGAATAACTGTTCCTAGCTAAAAAAATTCACTCCAAAATCCAAACTTCTCTGCCATATACCTCTCAGTTACGAGAGCCGTGAATAGAAAAAAGACTACACTAAAAGCAAATCACACAAGTCCATGAATCTTTTGACCGTATACACACACAAAAAAACACACACATATATGTATATTAGAAGAGGAACGAAACGGGAAGATCTTGAAGCGCAACACAGAAGAAAATGTCCAAGTCTGGTGGTGCAAAGAAAGCTAAAGGTGATCTACGCAAAGAGCAATTGGAAAGCATCCTTGGCTTCTTTGGTGCTGGAGGGCATGTTGAAATTTGTGGTATCCGAAACTTTTGCCCTTTGGGAGTGGAACACGTAGCCACATCACTAAAATCCATGTCCCTTTTCTTTGATGATTCCTGTTTTCTGCTCTCTTGATGCTGCTTCTTGCAATGGCTGCTCCTTGCTGGCTTCGCTCTTGTTCTTTTCCTTTTTCTCGAGGTTTTTGTCCTTCCAGAAGGAACCATTTCTTGAGATAATGTTAAAGAGAGAGAAGCTTTGTGTGAGTTGGTTAAAGGAATAGTGGTAAAGGTTTCTATAAAAAAAAGCTGGCTATGGGAAGAAGAAGGTTAAGAATGAAGCAAGTAGAGAAGATATAAGATAGTGTAAGGGTGAACACAACACAACACAAGCTTTTTTATCTTATTGGAGAGTGCTTTGAAATTGGAATGAAATGTTTGACTGAAAAGAAGGTTTTGTAGCAGAAAAGTGAAGTGATGATTTGTGAAGAAAGAGTGTGTTGCATTTAAAAAGGGTTTTGTGTAGCTGACATGAAAACAGTAACTCCTTTTACTAACACACCAGAATGGAGAAACAGAGGAAGTGAAATAAGGAATCCAAGAAAAATATTTCTTTAAAAGGAGACCAAACCCATCCATCTATGCTTTTCAACCGCCCATTTTGGAATTATAAACACCTATTTATCAAACAATAATTACCACCCACACCCTTGTTTAAACTCTTATTAAATCCCATCCAACAATGACAAAACATAACCCAATTATATATAAATAGGGGAACTTTTTTATTTTTATCATTATTATATTCATACTTTTTACAAAGTAGAAATAAAAAATTAAATAATGAGAAAGGGATAACAACTAAATCAAATAATAATAATAAGAGAAGAGACAAAATTATAATTTTTAAGAGGGAAAAACAACAAAATTACTTCATATCCCATGTTTAATAAATTATAAATTGTTTTGGTTCCAGGTTTCAAACTACTTCATATTTAAAATTTAAAATTTAAAATTGATCTACAGAACAGTATGTTAATATTAAATATAAAATATAAAATAAATTTTAATTAATTATAAAAATAATTAATTATTTAGTAAATACTTAAAAATAGACAATGATTGAAATATCTAAAATAAAATTAATAAAAATAAAATATGAAGAAATTTATATATACCAAAAATGGGGAATCCCTTTATATACTAGTATATATATATAGATATAGATAAATCTCTTAGTTTTTATTTATCACAAGTTAAATAAACTTTCTTTTCTTATATTAAAATATATAGTAATTGACTTTAACAACAAATCTATTTTAAAATACTTGACCTTAAAACATTAGCCACGTCTAAAAAAATAAAAGAGATTAAAAAGATAAATCAGCCATTCTCACCTCAAGTGGAGACTTACTCCAATAAATACAATAATGCCATATCACTTACTCAAAATTATAGCAATTTAAATATATTTTTTTAATAAAAATTATCTTCAAATGCACTTATAATAATTATTTATTGAAAGAAAGATTTACCATCACAACTATTATATTTTTTTACTATTTTTTCTATCATAGCAGACAAATTATACTTTATATATTTCTTTATCTTATATCTCTTTTCTCCATGCACTATAAAATATAGAAACCTCCACAAGTGAAAAATAAATATATGGGAAAAGATATTAACTTCATAATTGAAAAATATCTTAATAATGAATGAAAAAAAAACTATTAATAAAAAAATACAATAATTCATGGTATTTTACTTGATGAAATAAACTAAACTATTTTCCATGTGGATATATATATATATATATATATATATATATATATATATATATATATATATATATATAT